>ERZ827156.557-NODE-557-length-52835-cov-4.658867_pt1 | contig 52835 bp, 46 predicted proteins | sample MGYA00519919_ERZ827156 | MGnify/ENA primary metagenome ERZ827156 (study PRJEB31778, sample SAMEA3449269) | human gut metagenome | biome: human gut; feature: human-associated habitat; material: faeces | place: United Kingdom | collected 2010/2012 ... | reverse complement strand
ATGACAAGCCGAACGAGAAGTTCTGCAGTTACGACAGTGTGGGCGATTCGTATGAACATCATTCACGTTTTCTGAAAGAGAACAGCCGTTATGCCGGGTGCTTCACGCTTTCGCCCGACGACTACAAGGGTTGGACACAGGGTATTGCGCAGGCAGGTTACGCCACGGGTGGCAAATATGCCGAGAACCTGCAACGAATCATCGAGCAGAACGGATTGCAACAGTACGACAGGCAGGTGATGCAGGAGATGGCGGCACAAGGCAGACAGTTCGGTGTGGAAAACAATCCGTTCGGCATGACTGAAGAGACAGAGAACCGGGCCGGTTACTCGTTTCCGGTAGAGCGCAAGGAGTTCCTTTTTGTTACCTCCCAGTTCGGTATGCGACAAGACCCGACGGACGAAACGAAACAGCAGATGCACAAGGGTCTCGATATCCGGTGCAGCGGCGATGCGGTACTGGCAACGGAGAACGGCGGCAAGGTCGTGGCGGTCAATAAGAACAGAAACACGCCCGGCGGCAGGGCACTGACAGTGGAATACGCCCGTGCGGACGGAAGCAAGGTACAGTGTACCTATATGCACCTCGGCGAGGTTTCCGTGAAAGTCGGCGATACGGTACAGGCCGGGCAGCGGCTCGGTACATCGGGCAACACGGGTACGCGAACGACCGGGGAGCATCTGCATTTCGGCGTGGCGAACATTCATCCGGACGGCACGCGACGGGACATCGATCCGGCAGCGTACCTTGCGGAGATTGCGCAGAAAGGCAATATCAGGCAGCAAGTGCTACATAACGGTAACGACCTGCTTGCCAAATACCGGAGCGCGGAAGAGCTCAAGACCGAAAAGCCTCTTTCACCCGATGGCTGGATGAAGAAACTGCTCTCATCGGAGGATAGCGGCGTAGGGATATCGGGATGTAACGACCCGATAGTGGAGATGGCGATGACCGCCTTTACCTCCCTGATGCTCCTTGCCACGCAGATAGACAACCGGAACGAGGAAGAGCAGAAAGCGGCCATATCGGAAGCGATGGACAACCGGCGCATCGACCTGAAATCGCTGCTGCCGGGCATGAAATCCTGCGACCTCACAATTGGCGAAAACGGTAAGGCTCTCCTGCGGGCAGACAACGGAAGTATTCAGGTATCGCGGGAGCTGACCACCGCCGAGTTGAGTCGCTTGTCGGCTACACTGAACAACAACGCTCTTCCGGAGGAAAATAAGCGGTTGCGTGTGAGCGGCCTGCTGAATACCGTCATCCTATCGGAGGCTGCTTCGCAGAATTTCGAACAGGGAATGTCGCAGCAACAAGGACAGATGGAGAACCTGAAAAGATAACGGCATGGCGATATGATAAAATGCGTGATGATACAGCTATGCAAGTGTCTGCTGGGGTTATCCTCACTGGCACTGCACGTCCTGTTCAGCTATCTGCTGCTGGGCTGGGTGACGACGCTCGTTATCGCGGGCGTGCAACTGCTCATCGCCGGATGGCTCGTCTGGGCGATGATACGCGCACCCGATTAGGTTTGTGACTCAATCGTTCAACATCAATTAATCGCATCATACTTGTCGGATGATTATGTATCATTAAAAGAAAAAAGACAAATGATAAAATGTAATGTTACGGTATGCGGCGTCATCGGCCGCGACGCATCGACGCGCACAAATAAGGAGGGGAAATCGTTCTTGACTTTTCCGCTTCAGGTAGTGGTTCCGACCACAGACGGACAGGGTAAGCCCGTAGAGATAGATGTCAGCCGGGACGGCGGTCCGGAGGAAGCCGCCGGCTATCGGAGTGGCTCGCGTGTCGAAATCACGGGTACGATGTACCTGAAACATCGGGGCGATAAGCTCTATTTCAATCTCTTTGCGAACGAAGTCGTTGCGACGGATGCTGCCGATGTGGTCAAGGGAGAACTGGTATTTCGCGGAAAGGTCGGCCGGAGCATCGAAGAACGGAGGGATAAGAAAGACCAGCCCTACACGGTGTTCTCGGCGTTCAGTGCGGAGAAGGTCAATGACGGCTTCGAGTATCAATGGGTGCGCTTCTTCTGCTTCGGTAAACAGCGTGAAGAGTGGCTGCAACCGGGTGTGAGGGTGGATGCCAAGGGTGAGATGAACCTCTCGGCTCACAACGGGAAGCTGAATGTCTCCTGCAAGGCGGAAGAACTTGCGCTGTGTGAAACGGATTCGTCTAACGATAATCAGTAACGGTTATGGCTGGGTATAGAAAAAAGAATGCCGATGGGCCGAACAGCGAGGACAAGGCGCTGGACCTTTTTGCGGAGATGATGATCGAGAAAATCGAGAGCATCGGAAAGGACTGGAAGAAACCGTGGTTCACCGAAGGCGCGTTGCAGTGGCCTCGTAATTTGTCCGGACGCGAGTACAACGGCATGAACGCCTTTATGTTGCTCTTACACTGCGAGAAAGAGGGGTACGAGATTCCTCGTTTCTGCACGTTCGATTGTGTGCAACGGCTCAACGAGCCCGGCAAGAATGGGCAGGAGTTACCGCGCGTCTCCGTGTTGCGTGGCGAGAAATCTTTCCCGGTGATGCTGACAACATTTACGTGTATACACAAGGAGACGCAAGAGAAGATCAAGTACGACGACTACAAGAAGCTCTCCGATAACGAGAAGCAGCAGTATAACGTCTATGCCAAAATGAAAGTGTTCCGGGTGTTCAACGTTGCGCAGACCAACCTGCGGGAGGCTCGCCCGGAGCTGTGGGAAAAGCTGGAGCAGGAGAACGCACGGCCAAAAATCGAGGATGGGGAACATTTCAGTTTCACACCCGTCGATGCGATGATAAAGGACAACCTATGGATTTGCCCGATCAAGCCGATGCATCAGGATAGCGCATACTATTCGATCTCGAAGAATGAAATCGTCGTGCCGGAAAAGGAGCAATTCAAGTCCGGGGAGGCGTTCTATGGTACGCTTTTCCACGAAATGACGCATTCGACCGGTGCGAAGGATGTCCTTGACCGGATCAAGCCGACAGCTTTCGGGTCTGAGGAGTATGCCCGCGAGGAACTGGTGGCCGAACTCGGCAGTGCGCTGGTCGCACAACGCTACGGTATGACGAAGCATATCAAGGAAGATAGCTGTGCCTACCTCAAAGGGTGGCTTAGCGAGCTGAAGGAGTCGCCGCAGTACATCAAGACTACGCTGCTGGATGTAAAAAGAGCGGCGTCGCTGATTACGCAAAAGGTAGATAAGGTTGCCCAAGATTTGGAGCGGAACGTAGGTGTACAGCAGGAGAATGAGGTTGCCACGCAGGAAAAGATGTTTTATTCTTCCGTAGCCTATCTCCAGTCTTCAGATGACACAATTCAGTTCGATGAACTCAAAGACAAAGGTGATTACGAGGGACTGCTGAGACTCGGTAAGGAGTATTATGACGGTAACGGCATAAACGAAAAGTATACCTACTCCTCTCCCTTACAGAATAAGGGTGATGACCTCCTTATCGAGAACAAGGATTATGCCGTGGTGTATAACGGAAGCGTCGGAGGAACATACGAGGTAATGCTGAAATTCACGGAGCAGGAAATCCGGGAACATATCAAGCGTTATGGCGTTGATAATGCCGGGGAGACAATAAAAGGGGTGGCCAAGGATATGGCTGCGGAGCAATTCTCCGATTTGACACAGCGGAAAATGCCGATATTCGAGATGCCGAGCGGCGATATCCTGTATGTCGAGTATAATAAGGAATCCGATACGCTCGATGTCGGTCCGGCTACCAATGCGGGTATGATCGCACAGCATCGTTATCCCTACGACCACAACGTGTCGTTGGAAGCCAATCTGCAAGAGGTGGACGAAAAGCTGAACGAAATGGAGGAATACCGGGCAGAGCTACAAGAGGCAGAGTATAGCGGCGGTATGAGACGTTAAAATAGGTGTGGGGCGAATTTGTAAGTTCGCCCCATATTGTTTATATGGCCTGTATCGGCTTTGAAATGCCGATACAGGCTATTTGTTATCGGGTCAACAGCTCGTTAATCATCGACTGTAATTTCGATACATGACAATAGTGATTATTTCCTCCGGTGTAGTCCTTTTCATGCTTGGCAGTCCGTATAAGAAAAGATTCAAGGTCGATTCTTACACCGTCGGCTCTTCGGGATAAGCCGGATGAGTGGCTGATGTAAACGAATTTGCCTTTACGCTCGACAAAACAAGATGTATCGTAATGTCCTTTTGAAACGGACACTACCATTGCATCAATAGCTCTTGCGTAGTTGGTTATTTCACGAATCAACGCCGTTTGAAAGTTGCGGTATTCTCTGGAAACATAGCCTCCTGCATCCGCAAGAACAGAGGAATGCCATTTGGTATAAAATTTTTGTGCCATATCAATATTTTTTTGGTTAGTCCTATAAATAACTTTTCTACTTCATTCCGTCGATGGTCAACTTATTCATCTCCCTATCAAAACGACCTGCGGCTATGTTGCCGCAAAGTCGTTTGAGGGTTGTGCCGTTGGTTGCTGTCATTCGACGCCTCCTTTTCTGATGAGCGTTAATTGGTCCGGACGGGCAGAAAACCAATAAGCATCATGGTCAAAATAGACGCATCTATCTCCATTCCAAGGCTTCCTAAACGCTAATACCTCGTGAGGGCCGAATACCACTCCATAATCATTGGTAAATGCTACCATATCGCCAACAGCCAAATTGTTGTCCGTGTCGATAACATCTGACAGACGATTGAAAAACTCCATACCTTCCGCTTCTCGTTCAGCTTTCCAACATTGAAAATCCTTTTTGTGACTTATGCCTGCACTTATTGGTGATAATTCCGAGGGTAAAACCTCGGCTTCCGAATCTTCGGTGGCAATCATAATAATGCTGTCATCATTCACTTCTTCCGGTGCGGAAGTCACTCTATAAGCTCCGTCAGACTTACCATTGTCGGGGTCGTTCCAATAAAGGAGGTTACCATTCTTAATAAAATCGTATTTACCCATTGTCTTTAAATTTTTGATTGTTAATTTTTTATTTTCCCTTTTTTTGAAGCCTTTCGACATCGCCTGAAGGGATTGTTTTTATGTGCGATACCAAACGGGGGAAGCAAGAACGGCGAGCAAGGAACCGGGGATGAAATTTTATGAAATACCGTAATCTGCGATTGCGGAAAGTTTTCGTCAAATTTCATTTCAGGTAGCGATAGCGGTACTTGAACTGCGTTCGTCCACCGTACCTTTGCACACGAAAACAAACCTGCGGCGTATGTCGGGGCAACAAAGGTGTTATGCTTCTATATAAGGAATCCGGAAGGGATAAACGGGTTGTAAATCCGGTTAGGGAGGCTCGTAAGAGCATAGCTATAAAAGTAGTCCGCGCACGCCGAGATGAATAAACAGCAGGCAACCACCCGCTTTTGTAGCGAGTGGTCGTCTGATATTCAGTTGAGCATTAGAAATGATAGTCGATGACTCCTCCGATGTAGAGTGTCGTGCCCGGTTCAAGGGTGCAGACAAATTCCATAAAGGCAAAGGATTGCTCGGCAAAAGACTGATTACCCGCCCCATCCAGATAAAAGCAATAATCAGTGTTTAAGGGATTTTTTATTGCTTGTTTGAGATAATAAAGCGGTCCCCATTTCAGCATATTTTCGGCAGTAATGGCCTCCGCTTTCTTGCGAATGTTAGCGACATACTCTTCTTTCCATTTCTCTATACCACCATTGTAACGTATTGTATCGTCAGACGTAATCTCGAACATACCTTTGGGTAGTGCATACTTGACCAGATTAGCAATATCCTCCTTGCGCTCTTCATCGTCTATATCTGCGCAATAGTCGAAATAACAGCCGTCTCCCTGCTGGAGTGTGTTATCGTTCAGGTAGTTATCTTTTTCTACCTGTGTTGTTGAAAATTGAAAAACTCTGCTGTGCATAACTTTTAAATTTAATTGGTTGAACTTTGTTTTTGTTTCCCTTTTCTTGAAGCTCTTCGGCTTCTTGTCGGGGTTGATTTTTATGCAGGATAGACAGCGGGAAAAGGACGAGTAAGACAAGTAAACAGCGGACGGATTTTACGGAATACCCACCCCGACGAACGTAGTAAGAGCATAGTCAAACAGGCTTGACTATGCCCGGCAAGGAGACGGGGGACGAAAGTCAATCTTCGATTTGGGAAGGCTGCCGTTAACATCCGAAAGCTGTTAGCGCAGCGGTACTTGACGACCGACCGGACGCTGTACCTTTGCATAGAAAATCTCACCGGCAAGGAGGCCGATGATTCGGTAAGGAAATATACGGATTGGAAGCGAGATAAAAAGGTATTAAAAAAGAGTGCCGACCCGCCTCGATCGACACTCTACATATCTATAATAGTCTATATAAAGAAGCTATTTTGCTTCAGAGAAAAACAGCTCCACTTTCGTATGGCGGTTGGCTTCGACGGGATCATGGTCAGCTATTCCGCCTCTGCTCACTTTGGCAATCCGTTCGGCTGGGATGCCGCGCCGTTCTAACTCTGCGGCGATAAAGCCGGCTCTCGATTGGCTCAACGAATCGTTGATGCGGGATGTACCTGTCGAACTGTCTGCGGCTCCCGTGACCCTTACAGACAAATCGTATTTATTCGCCACGCGGGCCAGCTCGTCGAGATTGAGCATCTGCGAGGCATCCGTCAAACGAGCCGTATTGAGGCTGAAAAAGAAGTAGACGGGCGCACCGATACATTCGCCGCCGGCGTATAAAAAGGTTGTGGAATCCGTAGAGAGGGTGTCCTGACGCTCGGAGAGACGGCTTTCGTTATCAAACCGAGACGCCGTTTCATCAAGAGGAGATTTACCGTTCCAATGCCTGTTTTTCAACCTTGCACGCAGCGAGTTCAGTCCACTGTAATTGTTTACCGGATAACCTTTATAACCGTCGTTGTCATCTTCTAAAAGATGATCATAGGCATCAAGCAAGCCCTCGATTTCCAGAATTTTCTTCAATTCGGCAAGTGTCCGCCTATCCCGATCGTGCAGGCCGGCATAGCGTCTGTTTTCTTCCGTTAGGAAGTTGGCATAATCGACCAACCGTTCATTCCGGTGAATATAAGGCGTTGCATCTACCGCCCGTTTCCAGCCGACCTTTCCGATGTGGAACGTGAATCCGGCGGTCAGTGACAGTATGTGATCTCCGGGACGGTTCGTGCGGCCATAGCCGTCGAAGTCTTGAAAGGTAGTCGTACCGGAGAGTTCCAGGACGGCACTTACCCGTTTGGAGATACGATACTGCCCCTGCACACCGTAGGAGATTGCAAAGGGATTGTGCCCGTTAGTGGCGTTATGCAACAGGCCTACACCCGCAAAGGGCGCAAGCCCCCAGCGTACCTGCTCTTGTCGGGCATATCTGCGGCCGAGAATGTTCCATAGCAGATCTGCATGGATGTAGTGGTAGTCCTGTGTGGATAGTCGGGCGTCTTTGAACTGCATCCCATTATAATTTATTCGTGCACCGACAGACGGTGTGAACCATTTGCCGACAGCAAGGCTGTACGACGGTTTCAACCGTCCGAATAGATCCTCGCAGCCGAGCGGAGTGCCGAGAAAAGCGGTCGCACCTCCGGCGATACCGACAAACCAGTTGCCGCTTCGGGACATCGGCAGTACCACTCCGTCGAGATAAGCGGGCTGCATCGGTTGGAGTAATTCCGTGACATCATAGAAGGAAGTGTATCGTACAGTGTCTTCCTGTGTAGTTCGTACATTCGCCCGTGCCTGCAACGAGCAGAGCACCGCAAAAATAAAGATGATTTGTTTCGTCATATTCCAATGATTTTATTCGTTATACTTTTGATTCGTTGTGAAGCGCAATGCCATTTATCGCTTGGATTTCTTGCCGATGGGCGGGCGCATCATGCGGCTCGCCATCCTCATGCAGCGGAGTGCCCATGCACGGTTGTCCTCGTTTTCATCGCGCCCCCATTTCAGGTCGCTTCCGCCACCTCCACCACCGCGTGTTTCGGCAAACGTGGTGGCATCATCGACCATTCCGAGGAACAACATCGTTGCGCAGTGCATCACTTCCGCGCCTTGTTCCGATAAGGATTGTACGAGCGTACCGTCGAACAACTGCCGTTCCGATACGTCCAACTGTGCCGATGCGTTCCGATACTCGCTGACCACGCTTTCCAGCAGGGCATCCTTGAGCAGGCTGTCCACTTTGGAGTGAACATCGTGCGAGTATTTGTAGGCTTCCTCTTTGAGGTCCTCGGTGCGTTCCTGAATGGCATCCATATTCTCTTTGAGGTCTGAGAGCTGCCGGTCAGCCGTTTGTAATTTCTCCTGCTTGTCTGCCAGTTGCTTATCAATTCCATGTAGCTCTTTTTGCAGAGCTTGAATCTGAGCGACCAACTGTGCCGCGTCACCTTTGTTCGCTTTCAGTTCGCCTTCGGCTGCCAATAGCTGTGCCTCCTTTTCGGCTTTCGATTTTTCGAGATTCTCGACCATCGTCGTGAGACCTTTGACCCTGCGCTCTGCCAGACGGATGTCCGACTGAAGTTCAGAGAGCACCTTCTGATGACGGCCGATATTCTCCTCGATGGTCGTACACTCTTCCGACAGCATACGGCGATACTCCTCGGTAGTCCTGTGCCGTGCGCCCGTTTCGGATATGCTCGATCCTCTTGACATTCCCCACTTCGTATTGACCTCGGCGAAGAAGTCTGTATGTAGCTGTTTCATCCGTTCGCTGTATTCGAACTTGTCCTTTCCTGCGAATATCTCTTTGTACGCAAAACGACCGTCCTTGATTGGCAGAAGCGTACAGTGTACGTGCGGATTCTGTTCATCGAGGTGTACAATGAAAGCGGCGATGTTCTGCTCACCGTATCTGCCACTCACGAATGAATACACATCCTTTGCCCAGCGTTCAATGTCGCTCTTTCTTTTGATGCGGGCATTGTCCGCACCTTTCTCGAAATCCACCTGTTGCGTGCCGAACGCCAGTTCGCGCATCCGTTTACGAGAACCACCGAAGATGATGTTTACCACCGTCCGGAACTTCGGTTCAATCAAGCCCTCGTTGGGGTCTTTGATTCCGCGACTGCTCAATATGTCCGCCATCCGTTCGGGGATGCTGCGGCTCGTGTTGATGGGACGTATCTTACCTCCGGGCGCAATCTCGAAGTTCAGATGTTTGCGCGTGGGGTCGTAATTCCCCTTTTTCATGGCGTATTTCTCTGCCTGTTCGCTGCGCCTGCGCTGATGTTCGTTACTTTGGGCGGTGGTGATGCCTTTCGACACCTGCACATCGAGCACCTGTTTTTGATTTGCCATACTGTTTTCATGTTGTTTCGGACAATCCGTCATGCCCCAGCTTGCTGCTTGTATGGGCACCGCTCCCACCGACGTAAGGCAGGTGGGGTATTAGGCTCCCCCTTCCCTTCGTTTCGTGGCAGGCGGGCAAGCCCGTATGCCTCCTATAACTGGCAGGATACCTGTACCGGGACAGGTGCGGATTGTTCGTCGTTATACAATCTTGTTTCATATCTCCGGGCTAATCCGCCTTCTCCTGTGCTCTTGCCAAAAGCGATAGAAAGGGAATGCGAAGCGATTTGAGGCGTTCTTTGTCCTCGTCCATGTCAACGGTCGCCTCACACGCTTCGGTGTCGAGAATAAGCCCCGCAAGCTCTTTTGAGGCCTCGATGAATGCCGCCCACTCTTCGCCGAGATCGAGACGGAAGAACTCCATGAGCGGTGAACCGTCGTCGAACCTCGACTTGCGTAGCACGCGCTGCATGGCGGCATAGGCGATAGCCTCCAAAGCTGTTTCACGAATGTCCGTCTCTTTATTACCGGGGTGTACTGATGCCGGAGTGAAGCGACTGTCCGGACATTGGACGCTATCGTGTTCGGTCATTCCGGTTACCGCTTGACGGACGAGCTGTCCGCACGCTGTACCGGCTTCAGCGGAGGTCGCTTTGCCGATTACCCAGTCGGACAATGCTACCCGCAGTTGCATGGCAAGGTCTGATGTTTCTTGTACATTGCGAGGTTCTGCGGAGTGTCCGGATTGTACGGGCATGGTAATGACGATACTCTTCGTGAGTTTAATGCGCTTCAACTGGCCGAACGCCTCCAACGTCTCCAAAAAGGAGCGAACGGTAGCGCGGTGCCAATGCCACTCCGTTGCAAGGTCGGAAATGGTCACATGGCATTGGCAGGGTCGGAATTCATAGTCTTGCTTTCTTAAAAAAGGGGAAACGAAGCCTGCCAGCGATTTGTCCAACAGGTCACAGTAGGCTTCCGTTCTCGTCTTCCGTTCGCCGACTTTCTCTTTGAGGTAGTCGAACACATCCGCATTTGCCAGTATGACGGCAGGCTGCTCTTGGTTATTTTTCATTTTCGTTCTTTTTTGATGATTTATTATTGTGAGAATATATTGGGCTGCCGCTGTCCACATCATGCGGCAACTTTGCGTGATGATCGCTATGATAACTTTCGGCCAGTCTTTCAGGGTGCTTTACCCACCCGACAATCTTCTGCATATCATCCCATTCGGTCATAACCCGAACAGAAGGATAGAACAGGGCAGCCAAAAGAAGATAAGCAATGGTAACGGCCATCGTGTACAGATGCGGCACGAAACCGATGACCAATGCCGCCAGCGCGAGCCTGACAAACGTCCGTGGCCGGTCGAGCAGACTGCGAAGCCACCTGTCCACCCGTTTGAACGAGAACATAACGGCACATACGATGGTGGATAGTACGACACCGAACTCGCCGGGGTGTCCGCTCGTGTAGGCATAGTGGAAAAGTAGCAGCAGGATAAGCAAAACCTGCACGTATAGCTTGCGGGCTTTGGTGCTGCGTGTCATGGCATCGTAAAAGTTTGCCATAAACCGGCCTCTGCTCTTGTACAATGTCAACGATGCCATGAAAGGTATCGCGCAGAAGATGAGTTGCAGGATAATCCAAATCATAAATAATACGGTTTTTCGGGTACTTGAATGGGCCGCACCATGAGTTCCAAGCGGACAATGCCGTAGGTCGCCAACCGGATAATGACCTCGGCATCGCCTGCTGTGAGATACATGGCCGCTTTCGTGATGCGCTGTTTGAAAGAGCGATCCTGTTTGCGATAGGTTGCCAACGCCTTGTCCAGTTCGTGTTCGGGAATCGTCCACGTGGTGCCCTCGGCGTATGTACCGTTCGCTTTGAAAGCCCGCAGCACCAACGTGCGGGAAACGAGGTAGTCGGTGCGTTCGCTTCTCGAAATGATATGCTCTTTATAGAGGTTGTCATCGGCGACCTCTATCCATGTCCGGTACGCATGGATACAATGGACTATTTGTCGGTACAGCGTGTTTCGCATATCGTAGTCTTTTACAGAAAATCCATGAGAATATCGTCCTTGTTCTTCTTGTACTTGAACGTGCCGCTTTTGGCGTGGAGATTCAGGTCGAGGCACAAGTCGCCGTACATCTGCTCCAGCGAATCGTAGACGGTCGCGATGATGCTGCTTACCTTGCCGTCGGTATCCGTTTTGGCATTCATCTTGAACATCTGGCCGAATGCCGGATTGGAATAGGCGCAGGTGCTATGCCCGAACTTCTCCGACTGCAACGGGATGTGATGGTAGAGCGTGATCAGCTCCATATCGTCCTCGAACATATCCATCACTTCCTCCAGGTCGTAGGGGTCGCGCATCGGAAAGGTGAGCAGAACGTAGTCGCCGTAGAACTGCGGCTCCTCCATTGTCGTTATATCGAGAAGCTGCGGTAATTGTAAAGGGACGAACGCCATAAAGTCGTTCAGAAAATGTCGTAACATGATCATATCGTTTAATGTGTATTACAGTGTGTGAATAAAGATTTCGATGAGCATCCCGGGCAGCTCGTCCAGCCGGCTGCCTTCCGATTGCAGGATTTTACCCAAAGCCTCGAACGCGGCGGGTGTTTGTGCCGCAAGCCTGTCGAGATGCTTTCGGTCATCGGGAGAGAGTAATGCCATGCAGAAGCCGTCCAATGAGGCATAGGGCTGGAGGAGCATCCAGATGTAGGCGTGCGCCTGAGCCGGTGTATTGACCTGTTTGTACCGAATGTCGTCGATGCAGGTCTGTACATTTTGGATCAGCCTGCGGTTGGTACGCATCGCCAGGTAGATCATTGCTTCCTGATAGGTAATCTCCTTACGCTCGGCGGCGAGGAACGCTTGTGAGCAGCACTGTTCCGTAGCGCGTGTGATGTCAGTTGTATTCTCGCCATCGAGATTGTGCAAATGAGTAAGGAACGATCGGAAAACGGCATCTTCTTTCTCAATGTATGCCGTCAGGTCGTCATGGTCATGTATGCCGCTGCGAATGGTTTCGGCAAGCATCGCACGGTATGTATAAAGAACCTCCTGTTTGTCGCCCCGGTAAGCGGGACGGTTATCCAATGCGGCGAAGAATGGTCGGCACTCTTCGGCTGTACGATGCAGCTCCTTGTCTTCGGTATAGGGTGAGAGTTGTTCTTTGAGTATCAATACTTCCTGATAGGTACGCGGCTTAGATAATGCCAGACGCGAGAACTCGATGCGGATAGAATCGTGCAGTCGTTCACACTTTATACGGGTGTCGGAATGGAAGCGGTTGAGAGAATCCCGCTGTAAACGTGTGAAAACAGAATCCTTTACGGTTTGCCACTGTTTGAGATGCTCTGTTAAATCTTTGACGGAAGGTTTGTCTCGCTTTCGTATTTCGGACAGATACTCCCGGTATGTTCCGGCAGGATCGTCCTCGTCTTCAGACAATGGTTTGCCATTTCCGCCACCGCACGATGTGAGCACGAAGATGGCAATAGAAATGGCAGTTGTTTTGGCCGGAAGTAGTGATGAAATTGAGTATGATATTCTTCTTTTCATATTTAGTTTTTCATATCGTTGGCCGCAAATCTATATATTATTTTGAAGAATCCAACCACCGCAAATCATATTTTGCGCATTTTTTAATATCATACCTAATAGTATGATTATCAATGAAAACAAGTGAAAGAAAAGGGGGCTAAAATAGAGAAGTTATTAATTTTTCGACTGAATATGATTTCATATCGAATAAAACTATTATATTTGCATTTGTTATCATTAATAGTGTACAACGATATGGCAAAAGTGGGTTACATATTCAGGGCAAATTCCTATGATGCGTTCGACGCTGACAAGGAATGGATGCAACAATACGGTTGCGTACAAGTGATAGAGGAGTCAGTCGAGCACGAGACGCTCCGACCGATGTGGAAACAGCTTATGGCAAACCTTGAAAGGGGTGACGAGCTGGTGGTGACCAAGTTCAGCAATGCCGTGCGCGGTTTGCGGGAGTTGGCGGCGTTCGTCGAACTTTGCCGAATCAAAGTTGTACGCATCATATCCATTCATGACAGGATCGATACCCGGGGTGAATTGTTTCCAGATACGACGGCCGCCAAAGTGCTGGAGATGTTCGGGGCACTTCCCGAAGAGGTGGCTGTGCTGCGCAAGTCGTCCGACCATATCATGCGCCTGCAACAGAACATCAAGGCTCCGCTGGCGACAAAGAAGGCCACGTCTAAAACCGAGCGGGAAAAGACTATCGTGGATATGTACAACAACGGGCATTCGCTTGATGACATTTGGGCGGTAAGCGGCTTTAACAGCAAGAGTTCGGTATTTCGCATACTCAACAAATACGGGGTGCAGCTCAATCGAGGCAAAACAAGTGGTCCGCGCGTCAAGCGAAAACAGGACGGGGAGGAATAACAGGGAGTAATATAAAAATGAAGTGTAAACATTAAAACAGGAAAGAACATGGAAGATATTATAATTGTATTGCTGGTGTTCTGGGTTGTCGGCAAGCTCCTGAAAGGCGTGTTCGGCGGATTCAGCAAAAGCAGCTTCAAGGATGATAAGTAGGCTGGTCAGGCGACGGTCGGGTATAAAAGAATAGATTCCGCTGGAAATATAAAAGGTAATTCCGGTATGCTTCGATCATTCGATTTCTAATACCGCAACGCATCCGTGAAAGATAGTTGCGGTATTTGCGTTTCCAAGGTCATCACTCTTTCGTTACCCCCATTTCCTTGCCATATTCCATAATCTTCTCCGTTGTCAGCCACATAGGTTTTTCATCTTCTTTGAAGCTATTATAAAGTTTTATCATAAACTCGATTTGCTCTGCTTCTGAGCCTGCCCACAGGCGTCGGGGATTTCTATTTCCATAGCCAAGATAATACTCGCAGTCTGCCTGTAAACGCCCCAGTAACATATATCTGAATCTCAAATCATGTTGGATTACTTCATCTACCGTCATTCCGCCATTCGGATTTGTTTGATTTACTATACTCATATTCATTTCAATTAAGTTTTTTGTTTTTCCCTTTGATACGTCCTGTATCGAAAGGCTGATTATTTTTCTGCCCCAAGGATTGGCGGCCAGCCCGGTCAAGGAGGATGCGGGAAATACGCTCTTCGATGTGTCGAAGAGGAAGATTTTCCGCAGCAAGCGCAAGCGGTCCTTGACAGGATGGGCAACCGACAATCGAACTTTGCAGAGAAAATAAGCGGGCTTGCGGAATAGGAAGAAGAGCGATATTAGGATTATAAGAGGAGTTGCACACTAAAAAAGGATTCGGCACAAAGAGTAGCCGACAAAAGCCGGCCCTCTATGTTCCTCATACCTTGTAACTGTTCAATCCGTTACATCATAAAAATACCTTAACTCGTCATCTTTCAGATTCTCGACTGCATACCGGTCGGCCTGTTCCCAAAGGGAATTATACAGGGTCGCAAATTCCGGTCTTGTCTTATGATATTGCCATATCTTGTGATTGAGTACAAGTATTAATTCCGTAAGATACTTGTAGTCCTCTTTCCACTCTTCGAAAGCACGGTTGAAGGTGTCCTGAATAGACGATAGGCCGAATTTGTCCGCTATCGAAAAATCATTCCAAAAGGTTGTCTGCAACTCGTAACCGTTCTCTGCCATAAATTCTTTGAATGTCATATCGCTTTAAATTTTAAGATGAATTATTTTTTTTGTTTTTCCCTGCGATACATCCGGTACCGGAAGGCGTTTATTTTTTCTGCCCACGGGATTGGCGGCCGGCCCGGGCAAGGAGGATACGGAAAATACGCTCTTCAACGAGTTGGGGAGGAAGATTTTCCGGCAGCAAGCGCAAGCGGTCCTTGACAGGACGGACATACGGCAATCGAACTTTGCAGAGAAAATAGACGGGCTTGCGGAATGGGGTATAGGGAAATGAGTGTAGGGAGGGTAAAAGGGTGAAGCAATGGTATTATAAAAGGTATAAAAGCACAGAGTGACAGGGACGGTAATGAGCAAAACAAAAGCGACCCGTAGGTCGCTTTGTTCGTGGTAAGGCAGGAGTTACTTCTTGCCTTTTTTCGGTTTCTCTGCCGGCTCTTCAGGAGCTTCCTCCTTCTCGACGGCCGGGTAGAACTTGACGGCAACCATTACGATACGGTTGTGTTTCACGCCGTTCTTGTCGGCCCACTCTTCGGGTTTGAAGTAGCCCTCGACGGTGAGCATGGTGCCTTTGGTCAACTGGTCGAATGACCCGGCGTTCTCGTTTTTGCGCCAAGCCTCGAAGTTGATAAAGGCGGATACGCGGTTGGATTCCTCGCCGTAGTTCTCCAGTCGGCTAACTGCCAGAGGGAAACGTGCGACACTTGCGTTGGTGAACTGGCGGATTTCAGCGTCTTTTCCTACGAATCCGGTTACTGCGAAATTGTTCTCGATCTTTTTCATTGTGAATTGCTTTTTGAAGTTAATAAATCAATTTTACGATGCCGCAAAAAGTAGGTGCAGTCAAGGGGATGCACCAAGGATAGCGCATCAATACGCTTTATTTTTGACCGCAGGACAAAACCGAGAGGCCCGATAAAGGAAGATTGGTGCAGCTACGCCATTGGTCAAGGCCCATCGGGTCGTTCCCGTCTGCACACTATCTTTGCAACGGAAAATGATTGGCGACTTCGATCGAAGCGATTCCGAAAAAGAACTGAGGCAAGCAGTATCGGGTTCAGTGGTGCAAAAGACGCATTCGCCTACCGGCACAGGGGTACGATACATTTCGGCAGGAAGTCCGCAAAGAACGGCGAGACCGGAGCGGTGCATCGACTACCTTGGTTCGAGGCTGCAATAAACGAAACACCGTCCGACTAAAAGCACATTGCCACAGAAGTGGATAACATCAGGAAGAGCAGACAGAAAAGGCGTGTCCCATCCATTGAGGTGGCATCATGTCCGCACCGGCAGAGATATGAGGGAAAGAGGCAGAAGCCTGCCTTATCCGCAAAGCGTCGGATCGCTTTGTGTGAATGGCTGTTCTCTATAAAAGGATATGGCGCAGCCAAAAGAGAAAGGTATAAAAGGAAATCGGGGGAAAGACTGAAATAGGTGGTTCTATTTCAGCCTGCCCGATATGTCGGAGTACTGTTGGTATGATATTTATGTTCCCATTGTGGCGGTTACTAAAATTCTGCCATGATTACCCGGTGCTCGAAGAGTTTGGTTTTATCGCTTGGGCGACGTTGGCATACCCATATATGGTGCGCCCCGTAGCCGTAGGTGAAATACTCGTCAAGCTGTGTCTTTTCTTTCAGTCGTTCCATGCTTGTTCGCAATTCCGTTTCGTCACTCGAAAAGAGAATGGTGTTGATGATTCGGAAATAAAGGTTCGTGACCTCTTCACAATAGGGACAAAAGCTGTGTTCAATCGTTACTTTCATAAGTCTTTAATTTTATCGTACTTCAACTATATCTTCAATTCGACCATACAGAGTGGAGCGTAATGCTGTTTTATCAATGGCATAATACTCGGCGACGTGTCCGTGTTGCTTTACAAAATAGCGTTTGAGAACGTCTGAAAAGTCAAAACGATAACCACTCAAGGCGATTCCTCGCCTGAAATAGATACTTTCCCACACGTTACGAGTAATCCAGTTCTTTTCTTCACGGCTCAATTTGCCTCCATTGTTCAAGAGTTCTCGCAATCTGTAAACCTTGCTATCTTTCAGCTTGTCTAATTCGGGCACGTCCCATTGGACGAATTTTGTTGCTATCTGTGTCATTGATTCAATATTTTAATCATTAATAGTCACTTCATCACGGTATTCGACAACCTCTTTGCCGTTATCGAGGCGAACGACGATTTCGATTCCATAGTCGCCAACGACTGTTCCCTCTGTGTAGCCATTGTATGGATTGAGTAGAGAACAAGGAGAGCCGATTATATCGCTCATTTCTTCATTTTCGTACATAGTGAATGTTTTTTGCGGTTATAACTTGATATTCCATGTTCCCTGCGAGAGTGTCCGAAAGCTCACGTATTCGTCTTCGAGTTCGTGTGTCAGTACACGAATGTAAATTTCATCTTTGGCTTCCAGTGATTCTACCAAATTGTCGATTACTTCTTCCGGGTAAACCCAGCGAGAAGAAAATTCTGCTTTCAGAGTATCGTCCATACGCTCAATAAAGCAGTCTGCAAAGTTTTCATCCAAGAATACCTCAATCTTGTCGAGGTCTTGTTTGTTCTTCGTACTTGCGAAGAAAAGATTTGTTGCATAGTTCGCCATAAATCTAAAATTTTGAGTTTCTTTTATTTCCCTCTGGTAGCATCAACTACTTTCGGGCTTGATTGAATTATGTCGCCTCAAAAGGTGTTATGGCTCTTTATGCAGGGTTTCACGACCAAATACTACCTCTGCGAAGCGGAGTGTGGAGATTTTGTAGTGAACCGTCAGGCTACGACCTTGCATACAAGAAAGACATAACGAATACCTTTGCGACACAATTCTCATCAGACGGACCGAAAGTCGATGTGCAAGGATATAGGAACACTCGTCATGGGAGATCCGGAAAAGAGAGATTATGACGTAAAAGGGAATTGCAGCGAAAAGAGAAAATATGCAGTAGGCTTGTTCTCTTTTGGCTGAACGGTTAGAATGGGAAGTTGCGGCAAACAGACACGAAAAAACGGTTTAGTTTGTCTATTAGCCTATATATATGCTAAACTAAATTAAACTCTATATAGGCAGGTATATTTGCCTGCCTATGTACCGATGTCTTTATAGAAATGACTACCTTTGTGACGTGAGAAAAATCGACCTTGCATTTTTTTCTTTTGGCTGCAACCATTTGTCGAAATGAGATCGGAGTGTAGTCTTTAAGATGAGGGAATGAGAACAGCGTAAAAAAATGCTTGGAGAAATACCCCTAATACAAGAAAATGAAAGGAAAGAAACATAGTGCAAACTAAAAAACAAGAAAATGCTTTAATTTGCACTTTTGTTTCTAATTTGTTCCTCGATTAAAATCATGTAAAACATATATTGCTGGAAATAAGCAGTTTATGTGTTAAAAATGTAGTATAAAACAGAATTTACCAGATTTTGATGGCAGATAATAATAAGATTTCTCCATCGTTCTACGAAAACGATGTATCCGTTTTTCAGATACGTGGCAAAGTTAAGAATAATTCAGAAGAACTTATTTGGTTTCTTTCTTTTTTGTTGCAGTTTAGATAATATTAGACAATAAATAATCAAAAGTGAACATTGCCATTCACTGATTAGCGGTATATTTGTCCGTGAGTAACTTTTAAATCCAAACGAATGAATAGACTGTTGATAAGTTCCCTAATATTATCTTCCATAGGGAACAGTGCCGTTGCCGGCAATGCTTCTAAAGAGAACCATCCGAACATTATTCTGATATTGTGTGATGACATGGGATTTTCCGATTTGGGATGTTATGGGGGTGAAGTGCGTACTCCGAATATTGATTTTTTGGCAGAAGAAGGGATACGTTTCAGCCAGTTTAAGAATACGGGACGTAGTTGTCCCAGCCGGGCGGCCTTGCTTACCGGCCATTACCAGCACGAAGCCGGTATGGGGTGGATGACGGCTGTCGATGAACATCGTCCCGGGTATCGGGGACAGATAGCGGCCAATATCCCTACTATCGCCGAAGTGCTTCGCGACAATGGTTATGCTACATATATGAGCGGTAAGTGGCATGTGACCGTAGACGGCGCTTTTGATGAACCCAACGGAAGTTATCCCGTGCAACGCGGATTTCAAAAATACTACGGCTGCCTTAGTGGCGGTGGAAGTTATTATGTTCCTAAACCGGTATATTCCGGTCTGACAAGGATTACTGAGTTCCCTGATGATTATTACTATACCACGGCCATATCCGATTCCGCCGTGAGTTTTGTGAGGGAACATCCTGCTGATGTTCCTATGTTTCTGTATGTGGCGCATTATGCACCGCATCTGCCTTTACACGCTCCGAAACAGAGGGTGGATGCTTGCCGTGAACGTTATAAGGCGGGATATGATATACTGCGTCGTCAACGTTTCGAACGCCAGAAAGCCTGTGGGCTGGTAAAAAAATCGATGGAACTGCCGGTTTATCAGCGGGAGTTCAATGATCAACGCCCGTCGTGGACGGATCTTACTCCCCGGCAGCAAGAACAATGGATAAACGACATGGCTACTTATGCCGCCATGATCGAGATCATGGACGATGGTATAGGACGACTTATCGAAGCAGTCAAGGAGAAGGGCATTTATGAGAATACCGTTTTTCTGTTTATGAGCGATAACGGGGCAACCAGCGAAGGGGGATATCTGGGACAGTTGATGGCGGATTTGAGTAATACTCCTTACCGTAGCTATAAGCAGTGGTGTTTTCAGGGTGGGACAAGTTCACCTCTGATCATAAAGTGTGGTGATTCTGTTAAAAGAGGAATTAAAGAGAAAGGCACGATTTGCCGGGAACCCGGTCATATTATCGATCTGTTTCCTACCTGTCTGGATATGGCATCGGTCCGATACCCTTCTTCTTTTCAGGGAGAGAAAGTGAAATTGTCGGGAACCAGTCTTTTACCTGCCATACAGAATAAAAAATTGTGTTCACGTGATTTGTTTTTCGAGCATCAGACGTCTTGTGCCGTTATTTCGGACGGATGGAAGTTGGTACGTGCCAATGGAAAATCCTCTTGGGAGTTGATAAACCTTTCAGAAGACCCTTTTGAGGAGAAAGATCTGTCTGCACAATATCCTGAGAAGGTGAAAAGTCTGGAGAAGAAGTGGAATCGCTGGGCGGAGCAACAGCATGTATTTCCTTTTGAGTTCCGTCCCTGGGGAGAACGTATCAAATATTACAAGGCATTATATCCCGAACAAGATGGGAAGTTATTTTGATATCTATATATGTAATGATGCATTACATATATTGGCATTTATATTACAAAATAAAGATGTATTTTGTATATATAAATAAAAATAGAATATAAATCAGACGCAACTTTCACTGGTTACACCCGGTTTATTATTTCGTGATAAACCAATACATCTGTGTAACAGTGAAAGTTGCGTCTGAAATAACGAGTCAATTTTAACAAATACTTCTATGTCCCGGAAGTATCTATAAAATCTCTTGGATACGTCCTTCTACCTTTATTTCTTTTCTAATAGAAACTCGTTTACTATTTTAGTAAGTTGATCTTTCGGCATGGCTCCCTGTAAAATTTTAGGTTCTCCCTTTGCCGGAATCATCAATAGAGTGGGAATGCTTTGAATGCCAAATGCTCCCGCAAGTTCAGACTCTTTATCCACATCTATTTTGTAGACATCGATTCTCCCGGCATAGTCTTTGCTTATACTGTCCAGTATCGGTGCCATCGCTTTACAGGGACCACACCAAGTGGCGTAAAAATCAATGATTGCAGGACGACTGCCTTCAAACTTCCACTCATTGGGATTAGCTTCGTAGTTATATACTTTTTTTAGAAAATCTGCTTTGGTCAATGCTATTACTTCCATATCATTCTTTTCTTTTTGAGAGTTAATACTTTTGCTATCTTTATTGCCTGCACAGGCTGATGTTATAAAAGTCAACATAAGCGAAAATGTCACAGTTAAGATTTTAATTGATTTCATATAGTTCATTCTTTATTGTTTTTTACTATTGCAAAGATAGAGTTGTTTCTAAGACAGGAGAATAGCAATTTTACCGGAATAGTTGACGATTTTTCCCAAAAGGCTTATTTATAGTAAAAAATCAGGTTTCCTATAAGAAATCTTATCCACTTTTCATTAATTCATCTATATTTGTTGTCCTTATGAGTCGGATTTCCCGTAACTTAGGATATATAAAGATATGAAAACAGACAAAGAGAAGATGTTGGCGGGTGAACCTTACCTGGCTTTTTGTAATGAATTGGTGACGGAACGTGCCCGCGCGAAAGAGATATTGTTTGAATATAACAATCTGCATCCGTCGGAAATGGAAAAGCGTACTGAAATATTGAAACATTTTTTAGGTGCTACCGGCAAGCAGCTACTTATCGAACAGCCGTTCCGTTGCGATTATGGCTATAACATCCGTGTTGGTGAGAATTTTTATGCCAATATGGGATGTACTATATTGGATGAGGCTTTGGTGACATTCGGAGACAATGTATTATTGGCGCCGAATGTGAGTATTTATACGGCCGGGCATGCTGTAAATGTGGCACAGCGTATAGTCGGTTGGGAATACGCTTATCCGGTAACGGTAGGACATAACGTCTGGATTGGAGGGAATGTAGTGATACTGCCGGGAGTTTCAATCGGAGATAATAGCATCATAGGTGGTGGGAGTGTAGTGACAAAGGATATTCCTGCCAATGTGATAGCTGTGGGCAATCCTTGCAAGGTGATTCGGGAACTTACCGAAGACGAACTGAAATAAGAACCGGTTTTAAATGAGAACGAAAAGGGGAGTTTTGACACATCCCCATTTCGTTTTAATTTTGCTCAAGATAAACTGATAAAAACATTTAAAAGGAAAATTTAAACAGGCTCTGAGATTACTTCAAAAATAAAGTTTACCTTTGCAAAAAATTGGTTTGCATCGAGTTGTGATGCATAAAAAGGGAATACCGTGCGAATCGGTAACAGTACCCGCTGCTGTAATTCTCGTAGAACCCGGATAAGAATGTCACTGTAAAGCGCCCTGCTTTATGGGAAGGCATCCGGAGGGAGAGACAAGTCAGAAGACCTGCCAATTTTTATAATATCTGATGCTTTCGGGAGTTAAAGCGGAGAGTAATAGACTAAAAGAGACGTTTTAGGACCTATTTCAATGCCTGCATTTCTTAGGGCAATCTCTGTTTTTTTCGTTTGGCAAAAGTTATTCAAGAGTTTGAATATTTAGTTTTAGTTCAAATAATTGTTTAATTAAAATGCTTATGAAAAGAATTACGCATTTATTTTTGATGACACTCGGATTGGTGCTCAGTGCCATCCCCATGTATTCATGGGGACAAGGTTCTGATAACCCGAATGTTGTGCTTATGCCCCAATTCGGAATGCCCGAAGACGGGGCGGTGATCGTTTCCGATGAGATTACGTTTTATGATCATTGGGGAGAAGATATGATAAAGGGTAGCAGTAGCTACAATTCCTTGTCGGCCGTTGTTTTTAAACCGGCGGAAGAAGGGAAAGTAATTCAAATAACTTTTGAGTCGGTAGAGGTATTAAAGTATGAGACTTCATGGACCACTAATCCGGCTTACTTGAATATTTATAACGGAATTTTGGAACCGGGTGCGGACTATAAATTTCCTACAACGACCTATGGAGTTTCAAATACATCTAAATTGCCGGAAGGTGAACTGTTGGAAACGCTTAGCGGGACTTATACCAATAAAACTTATTTTTCTACCGATCCCAGTGGAGCACTCTCTGTCGGGTTTCATTTCGTGAATGCAACCAATTGCTCCGGTTGGGTAGCTAAAGTGAGTTGTGTAAAGGTGGAAGATATGACGGTTATAGGTTCCGGTTCTTCTTACGAGCAAGTGGAAACCGAGCCTGTAGCTAAAAAAGCGGTAAATTTAGTCAGCTTTTATGTAGATACCGAAGGAATCATGAAACCGGAGAATCTGACGAGTGTTTCGTTTACGCTTCCTATAAATGAAGTTGTAGAACCCGGACAGTTGAAACTGTATGCCGGTGCTGAACTGAATTTTGACGGAGAGACACCTTTGGAAACAACTTTTACCGAGAATGACGGTACTTATACCTTGACATTAGCTAAAGCGCTGTCTTCCGGTCGGAACTGGTTTTCCATTGCAGGTGATGTCAAGGCGGATGCAGTGTTCGGAGCAAAGGTGCAAGCTGTTGTTTCGAAGGTAACAACGACTGCCCATACCACCGGAGTAGAGGGCTTTATAGCGGCTACCCCCGTTACTTTGACTATTCCGCATACGGTTCTGATGTCTGCTACTCCCGCCACTTATCAGGTGGGGAGCGATAATCTCTTTTTTTATGATGATGGTGGAAAAGATGGGAAAATCTCTTCAAAGTTTGAAGGGACAGTAACATTTGTTCCGACTACTCCGGGAAATAAAATTCAGATAGACTTTTCCAAAGTAAGCTTATATGAAAATATATATAGCACTTCTACCAATGATGATGTGATGAAGATTTACGATGGAAAAACTGTCAGTGAAGCTGATTTAAATACAATCATGCGCAATGGAGTACCGGCGGTTGTGAAGTCAATGGCGGAAGACGGGTCACTGACTGTCTATTTAAAAACCATACAGATAACCGATTATAACTTAAAAGATGGTTTTGAAGCCGTTGTGTCCGAGTATACTCCCGTGCAAATGGAGGTGAAAGAAATTGTTCCTGCTCAATATACCGAAGGTACTGTCGTGGCCGGTGATGTTTCGCAACCGATTCTTTCTGTCAATATTAAGACGGAAAATACTATTCCTCTTGTTGCGCAAGCATTTAAGTTTACTGCCGAAGGAACTACGGTTTTATCTCATTTGTCAAAAGCTACGGTTTATTATACCGGAAAAAGCAATGTCTTTGCCAATACAGTGAAAGTGGGTGAGGTTGATTTAACAGGGAATGCGGCTTTCGAATTGAGCAGTTGTTCGCAGAGCTTGGTCGAAGGGGATAATTATTTTTGGTTGGCATACGATTTGAAAGCAGACACACAGAGCGGTGAAGTGATTGATGGCGGCTGTACCGGGATCACTCTTTCCGGACAGTCTCATGCAGTAGCGAACGGTAATCCGGAAGGTTTCCGAACGGTGAAGAATGAATATCTTTCAGTGGTCGGTACATTTGAAAAGACCATTTTCGGAACGTGGGACTTTGCCAGTACCAAGAATCCGTCTTCATACTATGATGGATATAATCCTGTTGAGGGCGATCAGATCGTGACTTTTATTCCCGGGACGAAAGGAATGATTGCAGAGTTGGAATTCAGCGATTTTCATCTGTATTATCATTCTACTGCTTCTTCTTATTATCCAAGAGCTAAATTTGAAGTTTATAGCGGAAAAGGAACCGGAGGTAAGCTGCTTTGGTCATTGACTACGGCAGATGACAAGGATAAAGGTCCCGAACGTATTCTTCGTTCGGAATCGGCAGACGGAGCATTGACCGTTGTATTTGATGCGAAGACCACTTCTGCTTCTTATACGGCAAAAGGCTGGCAAGCCGAGGTGCGTGAATATCTTTCCGTACCGATGGAATTTAGTTCGGTGAATGCTTTTCAGGCAAGCACCCAGGTTATTCCTACCTCTCCGGCAGCGGCCAATCAAGAGGTTATCGGCTTTAAGATACTGACAGCCGGAGATAAGACTCCTCTTTCACTGGAAGAAATCACCTTGAATATGAAAGGCGCCCAAGATAAAGTAAGCAAGGCGTACGTATATACATCGGGCAAGGATAGCGTATTGAACCTTGCTTCACCCATAGCGGAAGCTCTTCCGGATGCTTCATCTGCTGCCTTGAAACTGACATTGACCAATCCGTTGGAACTTCTTGAAGGAGCTTCTTATTATTGGATTGCTTATGATATGAAGGAGAATGTTGCTGCCGAGCAATCCATCGATGCTGCTTTGACATCTGTGAAAGTAAGTGGTGATGTAAAAGAGCCGGTATCCGGTGACCCTGCGGGGGAACGTGTGACAAAGAGTATCTATGTCATGAAATCCGGAGAGAACGGAACAATCAAGGTTGGTTCTCAATCTCTGATGTTCTACGACGAAGGCGGAGTAGAGGGTGGTATCACTCGCGGCTTTAAAGGAACGGTGACTTTTGAACCCGAACATGCCGGAAAAACGCTTAAACTGACATTGAAAAAATGGAATATCGGTGGCAGTGATAAGATGTATGTGTATTACGGAGGAGAAAAAGGGGATAAAGAAGATTTACTGATCGAGTCTACCAAGTATCCTCAGGAGGTCGTTTCATTCTCCGAAGATGGCAAGATAACTCTGTATTTCCAGACAGCCAGTTACGGTTCCAGTACCGGACTCGATGGATTTGAAATAGAGGTAAGCGAATACGAGATACAACCTCTGTCGTTGGGTGGACTGAAAGTTGTTCCGGTAAATGAACGTTCTTTCCTCAGAGGAGCTAATGCAGTGATGCTTCGTGTAGATGTGGAAATCAAAGGCGATAAAGGAGAATTCACGCTCGATGCTTTGAAGTTCAGCAATGAAGGCACTTCATTCTCTACGGATATTGCTTCGGCAAGAGTTTATTGCACGGATACCGTGAGCGTATTTATGAACACGAATCAATATGGTGAAACACTGAAAGAACTGCCTTATCAGTTTGACGGAAACTACACGGCTACTTTACCCGGTATCTATAAATTCTGGTTGGTTTATGATATATCCGGAGATGCCTTGACAGGAAATACGATTAAGGCAACACCTGTGAGTGTAACGGCACAGGGCACCGAAACTCAGATAGAAGAGCCGTTCTCTGCCGAAGGGTATATTGTGGAAGGTTTCAAAGGTACTTATACGGTCGGTGTTTCGGACAAGGCCGATTATGCATCTATCGGGGATGCCGTAAATGCCATGAAAGATGGTATCGACGGTCCTGTGGTATTTGAACTGGAGAACGGAACTTACAATGAAGTGGTAAATATTGCGGAGATAAAGGGAACATCTGCTGTCAACACCATTACCATTAAGTCGAAAAGCGGTAGTTACCGTGATGTGAAGATTGTCGGTGGCAGATACATTGCTCCGGATGTCGATTCGAATGAAAAAGTACATGCCGGCTATGGTGTAGTCACCGTTGCAGGCGCGGATTATTTTACATTGGACGGGGTGACGGTGACTTCTTCGGATGTCTCTTATCCGGCCATCGTTCGTTTGAAAGATGCCAGTTGTTATGTGACGGTCAGGAATTGTTATCTGTATACGGAAATGTCGGCAGACATGTCTTTGATCGAAACGTATAGCCGTAATATAGCTGCCGATACGAACGACTATCTGGTTGTTGAGAATTGTCTTTTGGAAGGAGCTAACAAAGGAATGTCTTTAGGGGCCAGTTGGGTCAATACTCCGTCTTATGAGGCAGGAGCTTGTGTCCGGAACAATACTTTCCGTAATCAAGGTGCTAAAGCGATTTATCTGCAAGGAATGAAAGCTTATTCTGTTACCGGTAATGAATTTTATAACGACCGGGCTACTGCGTCTTACACTGCACTCGATATGAGAAGGGGATTTGAACAGTGTGTCATTGCGGATAATATCATAAATCTTGCTACTTCCAAAGACGCCACCGGTATATATACCGAGTATATAAAAGCTGGTCAGGAAGCTCCGGGAAGCATTCATAATAATGAAATAAATGTCGTTTGCAATGCAAATGCGGGAGCTTACAGTTCTTTCTATGGTATAAAAGTCGGTAGTAAAGAAGTGTCTACTAACTTGAATATCGTTTATAATACAGTAAGACTGACCGGTGTGTACAATTCTTCTGCAGCTCTGTTTATCAATAGCAGCATAAGCAATGGTGCGGTTCGGAATAATATTCTGCAAAACGAAGCGACCGGGCATGTTTACCGGATTTACAGTAAGGATTATTTCACCGGAATCGTTTTCTCCAACAATATGACCTATACTTCCGGTACTGCATTTGCCTATGCCGGTACTGCCGTCAATGATTTTGAGGCCTGGAAAGTACTTTCCGGAGAAAAGGACAGCTACAACGAACAAACGTCTTTCCTTTCGGAAACAGTACTCGAACCTGCACAAACCGGTAATTTGAAGAATGCGAAGCCGTTGGCATTTGTAACGACGGACTTGAACGGTACTGTCCGCGATGAGCAGACTCCTACCATCGGTGCCTATGAATACGGTGATGTTTCCGATAATACTCCGGTTCTGGTAGAGGGCTATCCTTCTTTCAGTAACATTACGCACGAGGAAGCTACTGCCGTATTGAAAGTCGATCTGAGCGGAAAAGCATTCCTGTTAGTGAAGGAAAAAACAGCGGTTGCACCGACGCAGGAAGAAGTTTTGGCTTCCGAACAAGTACTGCAACTGAGAAAGGGAAAAGAGGCTTCTGTTGTTCTGAGCAGTTTGGCGAATCAGACGGAATACATACTTTATGTGGTTCTGCAGAATCTGAAAGAGGTCAGTTCCGAAGTAATTGCCAGTGACGTGTTCACCACTACCTATACACCGACCGCAGTTTCTACTTTCGAGAAGGTTACTGCCGTTGAGGGCGACTTTGAAGACGGAACTGCCAAGTTCTCCGGATTTACGGTAGAAGATGCGGACGATACGGTAGTCGTTGGTAAGAAGGTAGCTAAGATAGGAGCCAAAGGAACCATTACCTTCACCAATTCCGATAAGGGAATTCCTTTGACCGGATTCTTCCTGAAAGCCGGTGAACCGGTGACAATGGATGTTTATGATGAAGCAGATCAGAAACATACCTTCACTTTAGGAGCAACGGATGGTAAATGGGTATTCAGCAATTTGAAGGACAAAGGTCTGATAACGAAGATCGAAATGACTTCTGCGGGAGATGCTTATCTGGATAACTTTAGTGGCGAACCTCTTGACCTGTTGGTTTATATAGCCAACCGGACGGTTCAGGAAAAAGACCGCGTGACGCTGACTGCTACGGTTTCTACCGGTGTGGCACCTTATACCTATGTGTGGAAAAATGCTATGCAGGAAGTGGTTTCTACGGAGGTCTCTTATGCATTCGATGCTAAAAATACAACTGCATGTACGTTGACGGTAACCGATGCATGGGGAGCTACGGATACGGATGAGGTAGTGATTACCGTAGAAGGTAATGCGTATACGGCTACTTTCGAAGATGTTTATCTGAAAGAAGAAAGTTATTGGAACGGTGAAGGGGAAGATGATTTTGCCGGTAACGGAACTTTCTCTACACTTTATAGCGGTTCGTACGCTTTCAGTAACAATAGGCATACATCTACCTATTGGTCGGGTTTTGCATGTTCCAATCAGACATCTGTGGAATATTCCGGTTTGAGCGACCAATATCGTTCGGCGGTAGGAAGTGGACACAATTCTGATAATTACGCGGTTTCTTATGTCTATACAGGTATTCCTCATGCAATCGATGTGACGAATAATAAGGCCGAAGGAGACTCCATTCGTGGATTCTATGTATCCAATACGGCATGGGTGAAAGAGTCTGTTCTGAAGGGGGACGGACAATCGGATGTTGCCGGAGGTTTCGTAACCGGTGATTATCTGAAATTGATCATTACAGGAAAGGCGGTAGATAATACGACTACTTCACTGGATTATTATTTAGCTGATTATACTTCGAAGAAAGAAGCAGATCATTACTGTCTGGATACTTGGCAGTGGGTAGATCTTCGTCCGTTGGGTAAGGTGAAAGCAGTTTCGTTCCGGATGGAGGGTACGAAGCAGAATTCATACGGACTCACTACACCGACCTATTTCTGTATGGACGACTTTAACGGTTATCGCGAAGTGAAGCAAGGAGCTAAACAGGATGTCGATTTTGAGGAGACGGTTATCAATCTGGCTCAGTTCTTTACCTTTGATGATGCCGATGCTTCTATTGACTATCAGATCGAAGAACCGTTTGATGATGAAGTAGCAACCATCACATTGGAAGATGGAAAACTGTTGGTTACCGGTAAGGAAGCCGGTTCATCCCTGTCGTTGCTGGTTAGTGCCGTTCAGAAAGGAAAGATACAGTTTGTACAGATTCCGCTTACTGTCAATAAAGCGATCGGTATGGAAAGTAACCGCGTTCGTGTTTCTACTTCTATCTATCCGGTTCCGGCTATCGACAAGCTGAATATCGTGACTGAGTTGGAAAATTACACCATCGAAGTGATTGCTGTAAGTGGTGCGAAAGTACTGATACAGGAAAACAATTCCGGTGATGCCACCATCGTAGTCGGCGGTCTGGAAAAGGGTATGTATCTCTTGAAGCTGTATAACGCAGAACAGACAGTTGTGAAACGGTTTACAGTGAAATAATTAATTCAAGGGAGAAGGAAAAAAGGGAGATGGGAGGATGGAGAGTGGAGAAGTAGGCTGCGCTATCATGCTGCATAGTACTTCTCCCATCTCAAATCTCCCATCTCCCTTTAATTAATTTTCCTTTGAATTAGTTTATAGTAAGTTTTCTGCTTGTTTCTTCCGTTCTGATCAGATAAATGCCTTTAGGTAACAGAAGAGGTAGGGTGGATTTTCCTTGACCGATTCGTTCTGATTTTAGTAATATTCCTTGCAGGTTATAAATTTCTAAAGTACATTCACGTTTGCTTGTGACTGTCAGATTTCCGTCCCGGTAGTCGATTTTGGAGTTCAGATCGTAAGAATGGATAGAAGTGGCTGTCGGATGCAGGTCGTCTATCGACAGGATTTCAGTAGATAATTCGCCGAGCCATCCGCATTGCTGGTTTACGGCAGTATATATTTTGATAAAGTCTATTTTATCGAGGGAAACAGTTTCTCCTTTTTCGTTCACTGCCCAGTCGATTTTGAATTTGGCACCATCGGTATTATTCGGTTTGTTATCGGCATAGCCGTATGCATAAGCTACTTGTTTCCACTTTTCCGGATTGCTACTGATTTTTACCGCATTATCCGGTAACCGTGTTCCTGTAAAGGTCAGTGTCCGCTCGCTAATCCATAGAGGGTAGTGGGCTTGCTTATGTCCTTGTGAACCCATATATTGAATGACTCCGCTTTTCCCTTTATTATCGACCCATTTTATGTCTTCATCGTTTCGGTCGGGCTTGGTGTAAGTCACCGTGTAATTCTTGATACTTTGCGGGTTATTGTATTCCGAGCCTTTCAATTCGTACCATTCATCGTCCGGAAGTCCGTTACGGTTGGAGTCTACGGATACCAATACAATGCCGGGTTCCGATGAAATGCCGTAGGGGCCGTCCATGGCATTGGCATCTATTTTGAAGTCATACTCACCGGGCACATTGATGATGCTGTGGTCGAATCCCACAACGATGTATCCCCCGAAGCCTCCCAAACTGACCAGTTGGGTTGTTTTGAAAGCCTCCAGACATTTGTTGCAGATCGTTTGTTCATTATCTCCGTTTGCGTAGGCGGGCAAGAGGTTGATGAACTGTCCGGGTGCCGGCCGGTATTCGAAAACTTTGGTGGCAGAGGATTCTTGCGCTTTCAATAAAGAGGTGAAAGAGAGCAGAATGCTTACCGAAAGTATTATTTTTCTCATACTGATATTGCTTTTATGCCGATATTGCTTTTTATAATCCGGCTGTTATCTCTGTCCGGTTATTATTGTAGATCCGGTTATCATTACAGATTCGGCTGTCATTGCAGACAGCCGGGGATACAGGTTGTAAAGATAAGCAATTAATTCTATATTTCCGGTACAAGTATGAATTGTGCATCCGGGAAATATTTTTCCATCTGTTTCCGGATAAATATCAAGGTGTCCTCCTGTATCGTTTTATCTGCTACGGTGGGGTAAAGATTGTACATCACGGTGTCGAGACGGATTCCCCGGTGACGTATGGCTTCGAAGCTGAGCAGTGTATGATTGATGCTTCCTAATTTGCCGGATGTGACGAAGATAAGCGGGTATTTTTTTTGTGCTATATAGTCGATTGTGAGCAGGTCTTCGGTCAACGGTACCATAAGTCCGCCGGCACCTTCCAGCAGAACGGTGTCATATCGGCGACTGAGCTCGGCTGTGGCCTGTTCCATTTTATAGAAGTCGATGGCGCGCCCGTCCAGCCGGGAGGCGAGATGCGGGGAAGCGGGGTAAGAGAAGATTTCGGGCATGGTAAGTCCTGCGCGGTCCTCTTCGGTAGGGGGGATTCCCATGATGCGGCGGTGCAGGTCGATGTCTTCGGAATGGCCGACATTCCCCGTTTGGATAAATTTTTGTGTGATCGTCCGGTTGCCTTTTTGGGTGAGTTCACGAGCCAGGAATCCGGTGGCGTAGCTTTTTCCGGCATCTGTATCGATACCGGAGACAAAAAATACATTCTGTTTCATTGTTTCTGTGGGCCTCTCCCCCGGCCCCTCCCCGAAGGGAGGGGAGAGAGGGAGAGTACTGTTTTATAAATTAATAGTTGTTGTTTTATAAATTGATAGTTGTTATTAGATTAATAGTTTACAATACATTCTCCTCCTCCCCTCCCTTTGGGGAGGGGTCGGGGGAGAGGCTTCTTTTTTTTGCAATGATATAAATCGGGTGATAAGTGAGAGGTACGGATTGGTTGTCGCCAAACAAGCGGATGTACTCTTCACAAAAACGGTTTAGTTCGCGCCGGGTCCAGTGCTGTTTTCCGGTTCCCGTCACTCCTGTCTCTTTCAGATGGTAAAGCACTTGCAGGGGGGAGGGAAAAGAACGATGCAGTCTCTCCTCTTCCGAATGAATGAGGTCGTAGTGAGGGGTGAGTGCTGCTTCGAGTTCCGAAAGCGAGCGGTAAGGAAGTCCTTGTCCGGTCACGCTGCGTATTTCTTTCATGTTTTCCTGCCCGAAAGTGGTGATTGCGAGGTAGCCATTCCTGCTTAGGCGGTGGTGGCAACGGTGGAAGAAATTTTCCGGACTTTCGAACCATTGTAGGGTAGAACAGGAGGTCAGCAGTTCCGTATCTTCGGGGAAGTCGAGTGTTTCGGCATCTCCGGTGAGGAATATGGCACCTTGATCGAGCAGATCGTGGCAGCAGGCCTGCATTCCGTTGCAGAGGTCGTTCAGGAAAAACTGTTTCGGTTGTAAGGTGTGATAAAGCAGGCGGGAATAGTTTCCGGTGCCGCAGCCGAATTCCACTACCTTATTGAAAGGAGTTGCCGGGAGATGTTGCTGTAACAGGCAGGTCATCTTTTCCGCTATTTGTTGTTGTATGTCTGCTTTCTGGGCATAAGTGCCGATGGCTTTTGAGAAGCGTTCGGCTATCAGGGCTTTATTCATATTTCTTTCAGATACTTGATAAAGAGGGATTCGTCATAGTGGGCTTCGTTTCCGTCTATATTAGACATGGAAATTCCTTTCCAGGCTGCGCGCTGGTTAGTGGGAGGAAAAATACGATCACTTTCACCGATAATAGCCTGTTCCCATGCGAATGTCCCGGTAGGGAGTATTCGGTATTGTTCTGCGACGGCAGCAAGTTCTTCTTTCAGTTCTTCTATGCTTCGTTCGGGGGCTGTAAGCTGAAAGCGGGCAAAAACGTTTCCGTCCGCACACATCCTGCGTTGGAATTTTCGGAGGGATGCTTCGTTCAGCCCCTCCAACGTACCCATGAAGATAGCGGGCGGGATGCCCCGCTTCTCGTCAATAGGAAAAGGGGTGCCGTTAATGGCAATGCGTCTGCGAATGGGTAGTGAAACCTTTGACAGAACTTGTGAAGCGGCCCAAACTCCCATCGACCATGCCACTACATCGATGACGGTGTAACCGGTTAAAGGGGAGGTGTCGAAATCAAGTGTCCGATAGTCATAGCAGATCATAAAGTCACTGTCTTGGGGAGCATATTGTAAAAAAGGATGTTCATCCATTCCCCAGCCTGCAAAAAAAAGTAAAAGGCGCGGAGGTTCTTGCGGAGGCGACGTATGGATATGTGACGGTGCTGTGTGGGTATACAGCGATGGCGTATAGATATATTGTTTCATCAATTCTTGTGTTAAGTGGTCAATCTTACTATCTCTTCTTCACTTATTTCTGCTGTTAATGAAAAGCGGATGCGTGATGTTCCTTCCGGTACCGTAGGCGGACGGACGGGCAAGGCATAAAAACCTTTACGCTGTAACTCTTCCGCTTTCCGGACGGCTATGCTGCTTTCTCCTGTGATCATAGGTATGATATGGCTGCTTGAGGGGCAGACGTATCCTTTATGTTCCAATGTTTCTTTGAGCTTACTGCTTACCAATTGCAGCTTTTCACGTCTCTGACGGAAATTGGGCAGACGGGTGAATACGAAAGAGGTCCACTGAATGATTACAGGCGGCAGTGCAGTTGTAAAGATAAAAGTACGCATTTTATTGACGAGATATTCCCGTATCACTTTCCGGCAGACAATGTAAGCGCCTGCCGATGCCAATGCCTTGCCGAATGTACCTACCAGAAAATCGATGTCAGAGATGCATTCCTGTTCTTCCGCACATCCCAGTCCTTTGTCCCCGCGTACTCCGAAAGCGTGTGCTTCGTCTACATACAGCCATACGTTAGCATATTTTTTTTTCAGACGAACCAGTTCGCGGAGATCCGCTTCGTCTCCGTCCATGCTGAAGATGCTTTCCGTGACGATGATGATCCGTTCATATTCCGTGTGGTTTATTTCTATCAACCGTTCCAACTGGTCGTATTGGTTGTGCCGGTACCGGATGCTTTTGGCTGCCGACAAACGTATACCGTCTATTAGGCTGGCATGTACCAGCTTATCTGCCAAAATCAGTGTCCGGGCATTGCTTACAGCCGGAAGGATACCCGTATTGGCATGGTATCCGCTGTTGAATACCAGTGCCGCTTCCGTACCGAAAGCCGTAGCGAGTTGTTGCTCCAACTGTTCGCAGGCTGTGAAGTTTCCCGTCAGCAGACGTGAGGAAGAGGAAGTAGGCAGGAATGTTTCCGGTGTCAGTGTTTCCAAAAAATCCCTACGCAACTCTATATCGTTTGCCAACCCTAAATAATCGTTTGATGAGAGGTTCAGCATCCGTTGTCCGTTTACAATAACGTCCCGTCCTTCGTGCAGGATACCGGGCAATTTTCGCAGGTTACTCTTTGCTTCCAGTTCCTGCAATTCCTGTTGCATTTGTTCGATGAGGATCATATATAATAATTATTTAATGTGCCAATATGCCAATGTGCCAATGGGCTGCGCTATGAAAAAGGATGTGCCATATGGTGGAGATTGGATATTATATTTCTTTTATTCTTTCATTCTTCCATTTTTTATTTCTTCATTCTCTCATTGGCATATTGGCACATTGACACATTGGCAAATTATTCATTATTTTTACAATTCCGTTTGTCAGTCGGGTTAATTGTTCCGGTGTGATGATGAATGGCGGCATCAGGTATACCAGCTTACCGAAAGGCCGAACCCAGATACCTTCTTCTATGAACCGTTGTTGCATATAGGCCATGTCTACCGGTTGTCGGGTTTCGATCACTCCGATGGCTCCCAATATCCGTACATCGGCTACGGAAGAGAGTGCACGTGCCGGGGCCAGTTCCCGTTTCAATTGCTCCTCAATGCATTGTACCTTCTTTTGCCATCCGGATTCTAATAATAGCTTTACCGATGCGCAAGCTACCGCACATGCCAACGGATTTCCCATGAAAGTGGGGCCGTGCATAAAAGCTTCGGGGGCATGATTGGAGATTTTGTCCGCTACTTCGTTGGTGGTCAGCACGGCGGACAGAGTCATATAACCTCCCGTCAATGCTTTACCGATACACATGATATCCGGTTCTACACCTGCGTGTTCCCATGCGAAGAGCTTTCCTGTACGGCCGAATCCGGTGGCTATCTCGTCGAAGATGATTAGTATTCCGTGTTCGCGACACAGCTTTTCGGCTTCCCGGAGATATTGGGGATGGTAAAACCACATACCGCCTGCCCCTTGTACGATGGGTTCGAGGATAAGTGCTGCCAGTTCGCCGGCATGTTCTTCTATCACTTTTTTCAAGGGCAGGATATCTTCGGGGTTCCACTCTCCGTCGAAACGCGATTTCGGTTGTGGCACGAAATAGCGGATAGGCAGGGCAGAGCCGAACAGAGAATGCATACCGGTCACCGGATCGCAGACGGACATGGCATTCCATGTATCTCCATGATATCCGTTGCGGATGGTGACGAAATTGCTTTTTTCCGCTTTCCCGGCAGCATACCAATATTGCACGGCCATTTTCAAGGCCACTTCTACTGCCACCGAGCCGGAGTCTGCATAGAATATCTTCTGCATGGAAGGAGGAACCAGCGGCAACAGCAGCTTGCCCAGTTCGATAGCGGGATCATGGGTGAGCCCGCCAAACATCACATGCGACATCTTCGCCAGCTGTTCCTGTGCCGCGTTGTTCAGCACCGGATGGTTGTATCCGTGCACGGCACACCACCATGAAGACATCCCTTCGACGAGTACGGTTCCGTCGCTCAAGGTAATTGTTGCCCCATCCGCCCGTGCCACTTTGTATACCGGCAGTGGGTGAGTGGTCGAGGTGTATGGATGCCATAGGTGTTCACGGTCGAATGGTGAAGACGGAAGTTCATATCCGGCTTCCCGGATCATTTGTTTGTCTTCCGACACCTTCGAACCGAGGGTAGTCAGCAGATCTCCCACGATCGCCGAATTGATGCCGATGTGCAGCGCGCGTTTCATCGTTTCCGGTGAGAGCTGCGAACGCCCTCCTGCAAAGCGGAGATAGGCTGTCGGATTAATAAAGCGGAAAAGTGCGATAGCGGTTAAGACTTCTTCTTCGCTTAAGGAAGGCGTATGTTCGAGGGGAGTTCCCGGAATGGGGCTGAGCAGATTGATCGGGATGGACTGTACTCCGAGTTCTTTGAGAGTAAAGGCGAATTCGATGCGTTGTTCCATCGTTTCTCCCATGCCGATAATACCTCCGCAACAGATGTCCATGCCTACTTGCCGTGCGGCACGCAGGGTAGTGAGTTTCTGCTCTTGCGTATGGGTAGAGCAAAGCCGGGGAAAATAGGAAGGAGCTGTTTCCAGGTTGCAATGATAGCGGGTGACACCGGCGTCATACAAAGCACGAAGTTCATTTTCTTCCAGCAGGCCTAATGAAGCGCACAACCGGATAGAGGAATGCCGTCGCATGTGGCGGACGGAGTCGCAAAGCAGAGTAAGTTGTTTCGGAGAGGGTTTTCGTCCGCTGGTGACGAGGGAGAATCGGGCTATGCCTTGTGCTTCATTGTATTGTGCTTGTCGGAGGCATTCATCTTTACTGACGAGGTCGTATACCTCCGCTTGGGTTTGGTAGTGGGAAGATTGCGCACACCATTTACAGTTTTCCGGGCAGCGTCCGGACTTGGCATTGATGATGGAACACATGTCGAATTCGTGCTGTGCACGGGCCACGGTAATCTCATGGGCAGCTGCATAGAGCGCCTCTTTATCGGCTGTATTAGCCAGCCAAGCTGCTTGCTCGGGCGTTATATCGATACCGCCCAGCACCTGGTCTTTCATTTCTTCAATAGTCATAAATAAATTGAATGGGATTGTTTGAGCCGCTTTCTGTTTGGAGAGTGAACGTTCCGTCACGTTGAGATGCAGTTGCCCGATAGTGACCTGGCGCCCCAGGCTGGCAAAGGCAGCATACCCTTTCCGGCTCCAACAACGGAAGCGGACAACAGGTTTATGGGTATGGCGGATGGTTTTCATTCTCTTTCTTTATTTTTTCAGAATGCAGCAAATGTTTTTTTTGAACGCGGCAAATGTACAAAGAATCTTTTGAATCTATGTAGAGCCTGCTTAAATAATGCTGAGGAAAATTTGAACAGGCCCTACGCTTTCTTTTTTTCTTTCTTTCATCTGCATCCTGATATTGAACAGAAAAGTGTATCTTTGCGTTTAAGTATTTTCATTATTAAAACAACGGCCTTATGATTGATTTGAATCGTAAACTTCCTATAGGAATACAGACTTTTGAGGATATTCGTAAAGAAGGATATCTTTATGTGGACAAGACTGAATTAGTTTGGAGGATGGCTAATACGGGAAAACCTTATTTTTTAAGCCGTCCCCGCCGTTTTGGTAAAAGTTTGTTGTTGTCTACTTTCGAAGCTTACTTTGAAGGGAGAAAAGAACTTTTTGAGGGTTTGGCCATAGAGAAACTGGAAAAGGAATGGAATACTTATCCGGTGCTGCATCTTGATTTGAATGCCGAAAAGTATGATTCTCCGAAAGGACTACATGCTATTCTTAGCAATCACCTTACTCAGTGGGAGGCTAAATATGGAAAAGGAGACGATGAATTAACTTTGTCCAATCGTTTTATGGGAGTTATTCGTCGTGCTGCAGAATCAACTGGCAAGAATGTTGTTGTCTTGATCGATGAATACGACAAGCCGTTACTTCAAGCTATGCGGAATGAGCCGTTACTTTCTGAATTCCGGGATACTCTAAAAGCCTTTTACGGTGTACTGAAGAGTGCCGACCGTTACTTGCGTTTTGCTTTTCTGACGGGGGTAACAAAGTTTGCACAAGTCAGTGTATTTAGTGACTTGAACCAGTTGCAGGATATAAGTTTATGGTATGACTATGCCACTGTTTGCGGTATAACGAAAGAGGAGCTGACGGCTGTTTTTCGTCCGGAACTGGAGGTTCTCGGTAAGGTCAGCGAGTTGTCTTATGAAGAAACGGTGGATGAGATGACGCGTTTGTATGACGGTTACCTTTTCCATCCGGCCGGTGAGGGAGTCTTCAATCCGTTCAGTGTGCTCAATGCGTTGAAAGCAAAGGAATTCAATGATTATTGGTTTCAGACCGGGACACCTACTTTTCTTGTAGAGTTGCTCAAGCAAAGTGATTACGATCTTCGGGTTCTGATTGACGGCGTGGAAGCTTCTTCTGCTGCTTTTTCCGAATATCGTGCTGATGCGGAAAATCCTATTCCGTTGATTTATCAAAGTGGTTATCTGACGATAAAAGAGTATGATAAACGTTTTAAGGTATATCGTTTGGGATTTCCGAATGATGAGGTGAAGTATGGCTTTATGAACTTTATTCTGCCCTTTTATACTCCTATACCGGATGGGGAGCGTCGTTTCTATATAGGTAAGTTTATTCAAGAATTAGAAAGTGGTGATGTTCCTGCCTTTCTTACCCGTTTAAAGGCTTTTTTTGCTGATTTCTCTTATGAACTGAACGAAGAAAAGGAACGTTATTATCAGGTCATTTTCTATTTGGTATTTAAATTAATGGGGCAGTTTACCGAAGCGGAAGTACGTAGTGCTTGCGGCCGTGCGGATGCTGTCGTAAAAACTCCTAAATATATTTATGTATTCGAGTTCAAGCTGAACGGTACTGCAGAACAGGCTTTGCAGCAGATAGATGATAAGGGATACTTGATTCCTTATCTGTCTGATGGGCGTGAGGTTGTAAAAGTGGGAGTAGAGTTCAGTGCCGCCACCCGGAATATCAGCCGGTGGTTGGTGGAATAAAGTGTTATTTTTCTTCTTGTATTTCTTTTTTAGATAGAAGTTGAATCCGATTATTTAGACCTCAATTACAGATTTTATGATACTGATACAAGGAGATTATATGTAATCTGTAACTGGGGTTATACAATCCGTAATTAAGGTTGTCGGAGTGACAGGATTATCTTGTACTTTTGTAATTGATATGCAACCGAGGTACTTTTGAGGATTAAATAGCAATAATTATGGATAAGATATTCAACTTGGGCAGTGTAGACCAATACCACAAATTGTACGGTTTTGAAACTTTGAATCCGTTGGTCAGTGCAATCGATTTGAATGAAGCCACCCGGCAGGATACCACAGGAACACATTCAGGAGAAAGTGATCGGAATGGCAAAGGAACGTATGGGCGGTACAGAGGATACCGTCAGCCAGATTGCCTATTTGCCGGAATCCCAATACCCGCAGCACTTTTGTCGTCTGTTCAAAAAGCGGGTGAGGTGCACTCCTGACGAATACCGTGTACCGAATAATCAGTGAGAAGAATATGGAGAAGAAAAATACATTGGACTTTAATACCGTGCATGAATGTAACCGTTGTTTGGACTGCAAGACATTGCATCCTCAGGTGAGCCTTATTAATCTGGAGAATCCGTGTCTGGAGCAGAATACTGTTAAGTTCGAGTTCTACGCTATCTTGCTGATAGAAGACTGTCCGGATGAATGTTCATGTTGCGGCCGGAAATATTATGATTATTCCAATGCGACAATGGTATTTCTTAAACCGGGTGAAGTTTTCCGTATGAACGAGGAAAAAACCTTACCCGGTAAAGGCTTTCTGTTGGTATTTCACCCGGACTTGTTGTTTCAGACCACATTGAGGAACCATATTAATAATTACACATTTTTCTACTATCATAAAGAAGAAGCACTGCATCTGTCGCAGCGTGAAACGGAGAAAGTTACTTGTTGTCTTTGGAATATAGAGGAAGAACTGCATCATTCGATTGATACGCATAGCAGGACTATCCTTTCACGGCATATCGAATTATTGCTGGATTACTGCACTCGTTACTATGAACGTCAGTTTATCACCCGTGAAAACAAGAATAAGGCTATTCTGAAAAAAATGGAGCAGTTACTTGAGGATTATATAGGTTCTGGAAAATTGCAAAGCGGGAAACTTCCTGCACCCGATTATTTCGCGGAAAGACTCAACCTCTCTTCTGCTTACTTTACGGACCTGTTAAAATTTGAAACGGGTAAGACTTTGGAACAGTATTTCCAATTCAAACGGTTGGAGGCTGCCAAACGAATGTTGATGGAATCCGGTACAACGTCCACCGTTGTTGCCCGGCAATTAGGTTATCCGAATGTACAATATTTCAGTTTTGTCTTCAAGAAAATAACGGGCGTTTCACCAAGCGATTACCGATATTCACAAAGCTAAAATCAACAATGGAAGAATTTAGGATTGATATGCGCAAGTCTGAAGAGACCAATTCCGGTGAAGGAGTTCGTTGTGTACAACTCTACTTTTAGATTAATCATATTATGATAAGGTATTTTGTTTTTCATAAATGACAATATTGTACTTATGAAGGTGGTCTCTATTTGTTTTGAAATGCCAAAACCTGCATGGTAATTGATTTTAGACGTTATAGTGTACTCTTCTAAGTTTTTAAAAGTAATTGATTAATTTCCAAATAAGTGTTTGCTGTTCTTTTGTAAATGGCAATTTTTAATAGAAAATAGGTGAATATCCTCTAATATGTATTTTTTTGTTATACATTCCTTCTCGGGATATACCTTTGTATACTATAGAAATAAGGGTTGTCTTATTTAAGTTATAAGAAATAATAAATCTAATTATTACATTTCAACTCAGGTTGCTTATAATGGTGGTATATTGTATTGAATCCAGTTTTTTTATAAATAGTAAAATCATTTTTACAAATGTAGTAAACTATACCTTTCTGTGCATCATCAATCACCATCGGAGGTATATAGATTATTCTCGGATCGCCGTCAGGTATATTTAGAGGTATATTATACTCACGATTTCTCCAATCTAAATCTATCGCATCATATCGAGACAAAACATCAATAATTTCTTGGGTAATCTCTTGCTTGGGATCATTCCAATAAAACAGTTTTCCTTCTCGGATTATGTATTTATTGGGGAAAAGATCGTTTTTAGCTCCAATTGTATCTCGAATGTGCGGATAGATTTTATTTACTGCTCCACCAATGCCAATAACATAGATATCTTCGTTTTCAATGATATCTATAGCGAATATACTGTCAGCTTTGAATAAATTAGAAGTATTGATGAAGTCAATAATACAATTATTGATTGCGACATAGATATCTCCATTGGCAGATAACGATTTTTTCCATACAGCACAGCCCGAAACTGCAAGCATAGTGATTAATAAAATATAATATCTTATTTTCATAATCAATAAAGTATTGGAGGATATCCTTTTGTCAGTATTATGAAAGTATGAAAACCTTGCGGAACATGATTTTGTTTATGCTCCATATCTCCGCCCGGAGTAGTTAATCCGGAAGGTCGTAATCTATCTGCAAGAGGTGCTGTGGATGGATGAGTATGCCATGAAGTATGTGGAGCTATATTACCATACAAATCCGGTCTGACACTATATATACTCGGGGTTGAATGAGATTTGTTATATCTATTGTTTTCGTATTTCCCCATATGGATATAGCTTACATCGTTTTGCTCTGGATCTGAAAAATAAAAACCTGCAACTTCTCTTCCAATCATTTCGGAAAAATCGATGGCGAAATTTTGGAATCCTTCAACAGTTGGTTGCTCTTGACCTCCTACTTCCCAAACATTAGCATTAGTCTTAAAATTCATACCATCACTTAAGATGCCTTTTTCTATATTATCAATTCGGGTTCGAGCTTCTCCATTTTTATTTGTTTTAAGCACATAAGTATCTGTCTTTTTATCATATTTAAAACGACCAATCTGGTCAAAGTCGTCATCGGTTTGTAGAAATAAATGCATTTCTCCTGTTTTATCATCAAAACGATACACATCCATACCATTTGGATCAATATATCTTATAGGATTATTCATACAATACGCATAAGGACTGATATGATAATATTTTTCAGTAAGTGGATCTATCGATGTAAACTTCTTATCATTTGGATTAAGAGTAATTGATTTGAGAACACTGTCACTTTCGTTTAATAAATTTAAAGATAAGGTGTTTTTATCAAATTCTATGCTACGTATTTCGCTATTGAGGTTTGTGTTTGCCACTTTAAAATGCATTTTAGGCATTTCAATGATTGGCTTTACACTTTGTTCCGGTGCAAAGTTGTCATAAGGAGTTTGTGCTAAAGCGTTCAACGCAAAAAAGGTTGTCATACTCAAAAATAAGACTTGTCTTTTCATAATGTACATGGATTTATGTTATTTTTTTGTATTCAGTTTTGTTTGCTTTACTTTTATATCATTGACCATTCTCTCATAATCTTCTGATTTTAACGTAGAATAGCCAATTTTTGTAAGATATTTGAATGTGGAATCCATTACTTCAAACTCTTTCATAAGTTCTGGGAACTTGGCGATATCTCTATATCCGTTCAAACCCATATCGATTATTTTACTGTCTAATCGGAATTTTAAATCGTTTCCTTTGCTAATTTGTAATTGGCTATTGGGATAGTACCGTAGACCAATGTCGTAACACCTCTTGATAAAGTCATCTGAATATCTTCCTGTTTTATGCTCATAATAATTTAATAAGTCACATATACAAAATGCAACAGATTCAATTTTTGATAATGGTTTCATAAATAAGCCACTTTCTATAGCAACTTCAGAAACATTGAAGGTTTCCATGATAAAGCTTGATCGGGAAAATGTTCCTGTTGTCATTTCCAGATTCCACCAATTTCCCTTCTCATCTTTGTGTTTTACATAGCAGTGCATGGGGACAACCGCTATAAACGCCTCCACATGAACTTCATTGGCTAAAATCTTATAAAGAAATGGTAATGACCTACAATTACCTCTTTTTCTTTTCAAAAGACGTGAAACCAATGAACTTTCTATATTTGAATTACTCATAAAATTTTCAAAGTCATACTGATACGGTTTGAAATCATTTTCAGGAATACTATCAGACATATATGTAAAGACAGCCCAATTTCCGGCAGTTTTATACTGCCTTAAATTACGATTATCTATCATTTTATCAAGTATAGGTTTTATTCTCAATATTTCATTGTTATAATCCTCCCAACTCATTTGGCCTTCATAATAGGCATTTTCTACAAGAAAAACCGCCTTTTTAAAACTTAGAGGTTTTTCCCCTTTCAACATCTGGCTTATTTCATTTATGGCGATGTCGAAGTTCTTTTGGATATTAGTTGGTACGGGATGGGATAAAGCATTCTTGTTGGTATGAAAATCTGTCCATTTTTGGCCAGAATTGAATGTTTGTGCATTCATTTGTAAAAAGATTGCAAAGGATAATATGTAGATTAATCTTTTCATTTTTACAAAGATTATATGGGTGTAGTCAATATTATCAGTTAATTAACTCTGTAAATTACGTTGTTCAATAGATATTTTACGTTACCAACAAAAATACAAAAATATTTGAGATAAAATTGCTGTTATATAATAAATTTTTAAATGTTTTCCATTTATTTCTTCGTAGGGTTTGATCCCTAATACAGAAATAAATCCTTGCATAAAGAAGATGTTGCGGCATGATACTTTTACTGATACCATTGATAATACATTTTCTTTTTTCTAATACTCTGATTTTTGTTAGATTTATTCTGGTCAGATTGTTCCTAACCTTTGGGGAGTAGAGTTCAGTGCCGCTACCCGGAATATCAGCCGGGGTTGGTGGAATAAGGCATTATTTTTTCTTCTTGTATTGCTTTTTTAGATAGAAGTTGAATCCTGCATATACTTGTAGGGTACCGAAACCATTGTTCATCGAGAAATTATCCCGGTAATAGTCATACGATCTGCCGACGAAAGAAGTGCCGGCAAAGTATTTACTGTTGTTATAAACCACTCCTGCACGCAGGATAAAATCAATGTTGAAGTTTTTGTACCAATCATTGGTTTGTGATTCTATCTTTTCGATGCGTGATGTCTTGTAGGCTACGGCGGGAGTGAGCGAAAGGCAGGCCAGCCAATTACGGGCAAATACCCAGTTGTAGGCATATCCAAACGTGAGGCTGATGTTGGTATATTTGATATGTTCTACTTTCATATCCTCGTTCATACTTCCTTGGATAGCCTGCGGCAATCGGGTATAGTCGAAGTTCAGATCATGCGTGGAGATAGAGAAACCGGCGATCATTGAACCGGCACTTCGTCTTTGGTTGGTACTTTGGCTGAAAGCTGCCGGATAAGAGAAGCGGCGGTAATTGAATACATAGAAGAGATTTAACCCTTTCATGTCTACTTTCAGACCGTCGAAGCTTTCGGAATAGTCACTGGCAATATCATCGAAGCCGGTCACTTTATGTATTTTATAATCGTTACCCGTGCGACGGTAGAAGATATCCACTCCTAACTTGGCGCTGTAAAGGCTCAAATCGAATTCCGTACCTTTTCTTTTTCCTTTTTGCTTGCCGTAAAGTCCGTCCGTGTCGATAGACCATCCTAAGAAGATCCATCGCCAACCGAAGTAAGGGCCGATCTTGTTGCGCGGATTGGGAGAGAACCGTAATCGTTGTGATTCGGGAGTATTACTGCCTATGGCGTAATATTCGTAATTCGTGAAATGATCCAGCATTAAAGCATAGTTATATCGGTTGGGCCCGATATAAGTCGTATCGATATCATTGGGATTAAACAGATAATTGAAAGCCCTTATGAATCCATTGGGACGCTTTTTCGTTTGCAAGCTATCTGCTACTGCAACTGTTTTTTCAATTTCTCCGCTTTGGGCAAACGAAGAAAGCGGAAATGATAAACAAATGAATAATAATAATGTGCCAATTAATAATGTGTCAATGTGCCAATATGCCAATGTGCCAATGGGCTGCGCTGTCCGGTGGGGGAGCACATTGACATCTTTTCTCATTTTCTTATTTTCTATATCGACACTCTTTCCCATTATTCTGATTCTTTACATTCCCCAATTTTTTCATTCTTCCATTGGCACATTGGCATATTGGCACATTGGCAAATTATTAACGCGAATGTAGCGTTTCCTCTCCGTTTATGCTAATATTCCTCTAAAATTTGTTTTCTTTCTAAAACAAACTTCCGTAATTTTCTGTTTAATAACACATACAATTCAATCCTAAACCACAAAAAAATTATGAGAATCAATCTACGTTTAGTATTAACGTTTCTTGCTATTGTTGTGTCTGCTACTTTGTGGGCGGCCGTGCAGCAAGAAATACGAATTTCGGGTACGGTGATATCCGATGGAGAGCCGTTGCCCGGAGTCTCTGTACAAATAAAAGGCGAGACTACCGGAACAATCACCGATATGGATGGAAAATATTCCATTTCCGCCCCTTCGGATGCCATACTCGTTTACCGCTTTGTCGGATTAAAAACGGTGGAACAGCCGGTCAACGGGCGGAACATGATAAATGTCACTTTAGAGTCTGACAGTAAAGAACTGGATGAAGTCATGGTAGTGGCCTATGCCACCGCTAAGAAATATAGTTTTACCGGAGCTGCTTCTACCGTAAAGGGAGACGAGATAGCGAAGTTGCAGGTAGCCAGCGTTTCCCGTGCCCTTGAGGGTACGGTTTCGGGCGTACAGGCCAGCGCAGCCAGTGGCCAGCCCGGTACGGATGCGGAAATCCGTATCCGGGGTATCGGTTCTATCAATGCTTCCAGTGCACCGCTTTATGTGGTGGACGGTGTCCCTTTCGATGGTTCTGTCAACTCCATCAATCCCGATGACATCGCTTCGATGACTGTATTGAAGGATGCCGCTTCGGCCGCCCTTTACGGTTCACGTGGTGCCAACGGCGTGATTATCATCACCACCAAGCAGGGGCAGACGGACTCTAAAACGACCGTCAACGTGAAAGCCTCGTTCGGAGGTTCCAACCGGGCTGTACGCGATTATGACCGTATCGGTACCAATGACTATTTTCAGCTCTATTGGGAAGCGCTACGCAACCAATACGCCAAGGATACGGAAAACTATACGCCTGCCACCGCTGCCGCACAGGCTTCTAAAGATCTGGTGACGAAGCTGATGGGTGACGGCCCTAACCCTTATGGCACTAACTATCCGCAACCGGTGGGTACGGACGGCAAGCTCGTGGACGGTGCCCGGCCCCTTTGGGACTTTGACTGGAGTGATGCCATGGAACAACAGGCTTTGCGTACCGAACTCAATCTGAATGTATCCGGTGGCGGACAGAAGAACCAGTATTTCTTTTCCGCCGGCTATCTGAATGATAAGGGTATTGCCCTCGAATCGGGCTACCAGCGTTTTAATCTCCGTTCCAATATCACCAGTGAGATGACTTCCTGGCTGAAAGGGGGCGTGAATATGAGCTTTGCGCATTCCATGCAGAACTATCCGGTTTCTTCGGATACGAAAACCAGCAATGTGATCAATGCCGGCCGCACCATGCCGGGGTTTTATCCCATTTATGAAGTAAATGCCGACGGCTCTTTAAAGACTGATGCGAACGGGGAACTTATTCCCGATTTCGGGTCGTACCGGCCTTCCGGATCGACGTCGAACTGGAACTTGCCGGCTACGCTTCCTCTCGATAAGTCGGAACGTATGAAGGATGAATTTTCCGGACGTACTTTCCTGGAAGTGACCTTCATTCCCGGATTGAAATTCAAGACGAGTTTCAATTTCGACCTGATCAACTATAACTCACTCGACTTCACTAACTCCCTTATCGGACCTTCCGTGACCACCGGAGGTGGATCGAGCCGTGTGAACACCCGTACTTTTTCGTGGACGTGGAATAATATCGTCACTTACGATAAAACCATCGGCGAGCATCATTTCAATATCCTTGCCGGGCAGGAAGCCTATTCGTACCGTTATGACGAACTCTCTGCATCGCGTACCAAGATGGCTTTGCCCGATATGCCCGAACTGGTGGTAGGCTCGCAGCTTACGGGCGGTTCCGGCTATCGCATCGACTATGCTTTGGCAGGATATTTTACCCAGTTGCTTTATGATTATCAGAGCAAGTATTTCTTTTCCGCTTCTTATCGTCGCGACGGTTCTTCCCGTTTTGCACCAGAGACGCGTTGGGGTAATTTCTGGTCATTGGGTGCTTCCTGGCGCATCGACCGGGAGAATTTTATGATCTCCACGTCCGACTGGCTTTCTGCTTTGACTCTGAAAGCCAGTTACGGCGCACAGGGAAACGATAACTTAGGTACCTATTATGCCAGTAAGGGGCTTTATGCCATTGTCTCCAATTTGGGAGAGAATGCACTGTTTTCCGATCGTATTGCCACTCCGAAATTGAAGTGGGAAACCAATCTGAATTTCAATGTCGGCATCGACTTCTCCTTGTGGAACAACCGTGTATCCGGTTCGTTCGATTTCTTCCAGCGCCGTTCGAAAGATCTGCTCTATTCGCGTCCTGTGGCTCCGTCATTGGGGTATAAGTCGGTGGATGAAAATGTAGGTGCTTTGAAGAATACGGGTATCGAGCTTTCTCTGAACGGGACGCTGATCAATACTCAGGATTTTATCTGGAAATTAGGTCTCAATCTGACACATTATAAGAATGAGGTTACCGAGTTGCCTTTGAAAGACATGCCGCCTTCCGGAGTCAATAAGTTGGCGGTAGGACGCTCCGTTTATGACTTTTACACCAAAGAGTGGGCAGGGGTGGATCCCGAAAACGGAAATCCGTTGTGGTACATGGATATTCTCGACAAGGATGACAACGTCGTAGGGCGCGGGACTACCAGTGTCTACAAGGATGCTACCGATTATTTTGTCAATAAGTCCTCTTTACCCAAAGTTTATGGCGGTTTCAATACCTCCTTCTCTTACAAGGGGGTGGAGCTGTCGGCTATATTTGCTTATAGTGTAGGCGGGTATATCATGAACCGGGACATAACGATGATTCTGCACAACGGCAGTTCTGCCGGCCGCGCATGGTCGAAGGAGATATTGAACCGTTGGACTCCGGAGAACCGTTATACGGATGTGCCGGCATTGGCTACCACTACCAATAACTGGACGTCCTATTCCACCCGTTTTTTGCAGAATAACTCGTATATGCGGCTAAAGAACCTGACTTTGTCTTACACGCTTCCGAAGCAGCTTGTCAGCAAGGCGTCATTGAGTAACGTACAGGTTTTTGTGCAGAGTGATAACTTGTTTACCATTCACCGCAATCAAGGTCTCGACCCTGAACAGGGGATTACCGGATTGACTTATTACAGGTATCCTGCCATGAGATCTTTTACCGGGGGGATTAATGTGACGTTTTGATTTATGATTCACAGTTTAAAAATTCACGATTATGAAATATATATTTTCTTTTATGGCTTCTCTGCTTCTATTGGCGGGATGTAGCGGTGATTTTCTCGATAAAGAGCCGACAGATTCCGTAAGTTCCGATGAAGTCGGTGTGCCCGGCAATGCCGAACGGTTGTTTAACGGCGCCTGGTACAATCTTTTCGAATATGTTTATACGCTTGCCAATAGCGGTTACCGTGGGCTTCAATGCCAGGACGACATGATGGCGGATGATGTTGTTTCCCGTCCGGCTTATGGCTTTAACTCGTCTTATCAGTTCAACGACATCGCCATACCCAACAATACCCGTACCTCTTTTGCCTGGTATCTGATGTATAAGACGATTGATAACTGCAACACCGCCCTTGCCATACAGGGCGATACGGAAGCGCTCCGTCAGGCACAGGGGCAGGCATTGGCGCTTCGGGCTTTCTGCTATCTGCATCTGGCACAGCACTACCAGTTTACCTATTTGAAAGACCCTGCGGCTCCCTGTGTCCCTATCTATACCGAGCCCACTACGGATGATACCGCTCCCAAAGGGAAATCGACCGTGGCACAGGTCTACCGGCGTGTGTTTGATGATCTGGCTCTCGCTAAGGATTACCTGAAGAACTATACACGTAAAGGTGACGGGCAGAAATTCAAGCCGGATGTAAATGTCGTCAATGGGCTTTTGGCCCGTGCCTATCTGCTCACCGGGCAGTGGGAGGAAGCTGCAAAGGCTGCTGCCGCCGCCCGTCAGGGTTATTCGCTGATGACCACTGCCGCCGAGTACGAAGGGTTCAATAACATCTCTAATAAAGAGTGGATCTGGGGGCATCCGCAGACGCTTGCCCAATCCAGCGCTTCTTATAATTTCTATTTTCTGGATGCCACCCATGTGGGGGCTTACAGCAGTTTCATGGCCGATCCCCATTTCCGGGATACATTTTCGGACGGGGATATCCGCCTGGAGCTTTTTCAATGGATGCGTGAGGGATATTTGGGATATAAGAAATTCCACATGCGTGCCGATGATACGGCCGATATTGTATTGATGCGTGCTTCCGAAATGCTATTGGTGGAGGCGGAAGCATTGGCTCGCGACGGTTTCCCGGAAAAGGCGGTAGTGCCTTTGAATGAATTGCGTCATGCCCGTGGCCTGGGTGATTATGATTTAACCGGTAAGTCGCAGCAGGATGTTATCGACGAGATTTTGATGGAACGTCGCCGGGAATTGTGGGGTGAAGGGTTCGGGATCACCGATATCTTGCGTACGCAGCAATCCGTAAAGCGTACCATGCTTTCTGCCGAGGAGCAGAAACAGGAAGTGGATGCCTGGCAGGAAGGCGGAGGGTTCGCTAAAAGGAATCCGTTGGGACATTGGTTTGTTACTTTCTCCGAGGGAGAGGTATTTGTCCCGAACAGTACCAATTATCTGTATGCTATCCCGAAAGAGGAGACGGATGCGAATCCGAATTTATGATAAGAGTTGTTTCGTTGACACATTGTCAACTTTGACTTTTTGCTAAAGCTAACCTTGTAGAATTGCTTTGTTAAGGGATGGATAGGAATGGCTGCCGGAAATCTTCTTTATTGGAAGTGTTATTGGGGTGAATAGTTTGTATTAGAGGCAATTGTGTGATAAATAGGCCGTATATGTTTCTTTTATTGTGCATTTTGTCTTTATAATCTGTATTTGCTGTGATTTTAGATAATTGAGCATGATCGGGATTCGGACATCAACCAGCGTGAAAAAGCGCCTTTTGGAGAGGAAATAATTTATCTCGTAGAGTCTCTTGTCGTTTCTCGTAGAGTTTCGGACTGTTCCTCGTAGAGAAACCGAACTTATCATGCCGGGATAATGGAGTTGACATACCGGGATAAATCACATATTTATCCGGATAAGGTAAGAATATACAGAAAAAGCTGCATGATATTTGTTTTATTATGCAGCTTTTTCTCTGATTGCGACTTTGCTTAGAAAGTGCTTGTTATAAAAATCATCAATAAGAGAACAAAAAGATGTTTATAAGGCTGTTTTGATGATATTTGGCTAATACCGTTCTCCATTCTTGATGGCAAATTTTACTTGTTGGAGAACATCCAAGTCCATTTATGCCAGATGCTTTCCAAAGGTCCTTGCTTGTGTCCGGATAGCCACCATTTACAGAACTGTACTTGCAGGAGGAACAATACAAAACCGATCAATACACTGACTGTATATCCGCAATAAGGGGCTAAGTAAAGTCCGAAGGGGAAATAAATAATAGCTCCTGCTATGGATTGGGTGATATAGTTCGTCAAACTCATCTTGCCATAAAAACGTAGGCTGGCTACTGCATTTTTGAATTTCTCTTTCTGATAGAGAATAACGAAAGAGGCTACCAGTACAATGGTGAATGCAAACTTCTGCCACATGTCGAAAGCAGTGCCTACGGTTTGCTTAACTAAGTCGCTGTCGCTCTGCATAATCAGCTCTTTGAGTGAATAGAGCGGTGCAAAACTGATAGCTGCAAGGATCAACGCCTTTATCCAGAATTTGAGATGCAGTTCCGAAGTGACGAACAGTTCCTTTCTTCCTATATACAGTCCCATGAGGAAAAGCCCGGCTGTTTGCAGGAAACGTCCTGCACCGATTGCCCAAAACAGGCTTGCCTTTTGTCCTAATGTGATATTTCCTATCAGGAAATCCCAAAAGTTTCCGGCTTTTGTATAATCCGCTACTTCCTGATACATGGCTCCTACGCCTAAGTCGGGCAATGCATGCGAAGGATCGAAAAGAGACATGAAGTAATGATACCACTCTATGGGTTGCAGCAGGAGGAAAATAGCTGTGATCAGGATCGCTTTATCACTCCATTTGCGTACTAAAAACAGGATAATTCCCACGATAGAGAAAAGCAACAGAACATCTCCGGCAGGGAAAAAGGCTGCATTCAGCGTGGCAAAGGCCACCAATAAAACTAATCTCCAGAGAAAGCGATAACCAAAATCTTTTCCTTTCTTTTGCTGATTATGACATTGGATATAGAATGTGAATCCGAAGAGCAGAGCAAATATTGCATAAGATTTTCCGGCAAAGAGCGAAAAGATAACGTTGAAGGTTCCGTTATCGAGTATGTTCAGCCATTCGGGCGAATCTGTCGGATAGACAGGAAAGATGAAATGCTCTACGCTGTGTACAAGGAGAATAGCCATTACAGCAAAGCCTCTTAAGGCATCTACCACTTCGATACGTGGTGTTTTGTTTACGGTTGGTTGCATGTGGTTAGTGTTTTATCGTTTTTTTTGTTTAATTTATTTTGCCTGTAAAGATAGAACAAAAAAGGGGAAAAAGTGGGATATATGGATAAAGTAATTGTTTTTTTCTTATGAAATATAACCGGAATTTTAATAAAAAGAGGAGTTGATGAAACCTTTTGGCATACCTTATTCATTTCTTTGCACAAAATAACGGCAGCCTGTGATATGCGGAGATTTTTTGTTTTATAAATCCAACTGTTTTTTGTAGCTTTGTAAGCAGATAAATCTTGTGTAGGAGAAAAACAGAACTGATTTATAAAAGACATATTGCATAACTTGCAGACGATTATTTGATTTGGTTAAATCTGGTAAATTTAAAATGAGATCAAAAATAATTAGTCTAAGCATGTTTGTACCCTTCATAAAGGGCACAGGCTGCTTTTACTTATTTTGATCTCGGGCTTACCAGAGCCTAACCAAAGAAATAAGAAAAGGAGTGTTGTGTCCTTTTCTTATTTGATAACAAGCAGTATTTTGATAAAAAACAATATAATGGGGGAGGCCGAAAAACCGATAGAGTAGGTAACTTAAAAAAATAATAGTATGAGTAGTCATTTATGGAAAGTCACTGCCAAGAAAGCGGTGGGAAAAGTTGCTAAAGGGATGGAAGCGGAAGTAGTGAAAAGCGGAACTACTGCCAAACCGGTTATTAAAGAGATAGAAGAAGCGTTTAAGCGCAAGTATGGAATTTCTTTGATTTCGGGATGTAGCTTGGCAAACTTCGATATGGTGGAAGTAAAATAATAGATATTATGAGTTTATTTACAGAAGAAGATAAGATTTTCGAAGCGTGGAAAAAGGTATTGGAGAACTCGCATTTAGTAACAGACGGCATTGTCGATGAGAAAAAATGGTTAGAGTCTTCACCAAAAATATTGTTTGTATTGAAAGAAGCCAATCATAAAGGTAAACCACATTCTGCTTCTCTTTCAAGAGAATGGTTGTATGATGGAGCCGGAAGCAATACTTGGGGGAACATTGCGCTGTGGACACATGCTATCCGGCATTATAAAGAGAATCTTCAATGGTCGGATGAAATCAATCTACGTTCATTGGAAAAGGCGAGACGCAAGCATCATTTACAAACGGTCGTGGCGATGAATCTGAAGAAGACTCCCGGAGGTGCAAATTCCAATAAAGCCGAACTTCGTGAATTCGTGAAAAAACACAAGGGCTTGTTGCGCAGTCAGGTTGATCTTTATTGGTCTCAAACCGATATTATTGTTTGTTGTGGGGTAGAAGTTGGTAGCTTGTTCCGGAGCCTTGTAAAAGACATTTCGTTGCAAAAGCATGTATTTGAAACTGCTGATAAGGAGATGGCAAAGAAAATTCTTTATTATCAGATCGGTGATGGAAAGCTGATTATTGATTTTTATCATCCGCAGGCTCATATAAGTAAGGGGTTTATGTATAATTCTATTCGCGACATTGTGTCGCTCTTCTACAAATCTTAGTTGAATAGGATTGGATATGAGTGCTGATGAGGTAGTATTAACTAAAATTTTTGAGCCTCTGTATGAAACGCATGCCAAAGACTTCATCGAGCATAGCTATCCGGCAACAATGCCAATACAATGATGTTCTTTACTCAAAAAGGTAAATGTTACTGGCTAAAAGTATAT
>ERZ827156.553-NODE-553-length-53219-cov-24.341885_pt1 | contig 53219 bp, 51 predicted proteins | sample MGYA00519919_ERZ827156 | MGnify/ENA primary metagenome ERZ827156 (study PRJEB31778, sample SAMEA3449269) | human gut metagenome | biome: human gut; feature: human-associated habitat; material: faeces | place: United Kingdom | collected 2010/2012 ... | reverse complement strand
CTCCTGTCGTATTTCTTTGCTTCTGACATGTCCTTCACCCTCCTGATTTTAGTATATCCTTTTGAGCGTGGGGTGTCAAGTTTTATTATACAACATCATTTTTCCCTTTTTCGGTCGTTTGTGCAAGGGTTATCGCAACATTTCTTTCTGCTTTTTTGCATTTACTTTTGCATTTGACCAGAAAAATAGGAGTCAGTGCTTGACTTTCTCTGTGAAAATATGTATAAATTCTTATTTACCATTTCTGTCAAGCTTTCATACCGAGCTTGCTGAGAAGCTATAATATCCCAAAATGGTCTATACAATTCGTTCTCAAGTTTCAACACACGTTCAATGTTGTTGTATTTTTCCAGTCCAAATATATCGTCCATACAATCCTCCCACCATTTCAGACGAATAGAGGAAAGCCAATCCAGCGGCCTTCCTCATATTTATTAGTCAAAATTGATTTCTTCCTCGGCCTTGCTGTAAACCTCGACCATATTGCGCACGTCGATTCTGTTTATGATCCAGCCACGCAGCGAGCACATCTGGATAAAATCCTCGATACGGTTCTTCCCGTACATCTCCTTTAACGTAATCACAATGCCGAAAGGAATATTCCTGTCACGGGTAGTTTTCTGTCTTTCCTTTGTGGTAATGCTAAGTCCCCATAGACCTGTTGTGTATTTTTTTCTGGGAACAGCATTTTTTCTCTGAGCCTCACAGATATGCTTGACGTTATCCCATTTTCTGAATAGCTTTCTTGCGTCATCTTCCCTCACATGCCCGCCGCTGCCCTGATTATCATTGTTTACAGGATTTATCGAAGCGGAATCTCCATCATCTCTAACACGTCCGAATTTGATATCCATTTCGGTATTTGTGTAGTCAACGCCCTGGTTTCTGGTACAATTTGGGAAATACACCATCGTAGCTCTTGCGTAAAAGGGGTGAGTGTTATTAACTACGGGAACTGGAATATTGTAATTGTAAACCTCGTATTCGTCTGCCAATCCGGTTATAAAGAACTTTATTTCCTCGTCCTTAGACTTGACCACTTCTTCGATTTTCTTTGGAACGACGCCGTAACCAACAGAATATTTCTGACTCATATCGGTATTCCAGCCTGCCGCTGAATCTATAAGCAGAGCCTTGGCAATTTCACGGCTGAAACCTAGCGTATGAATAAGATACGCCAGTTTTCGGGAGATCCATGGTGCAGCATACGATGTACCATTTGCATACGCTGCTCCGGTTGGCTTACAGATGTAGATTTTTTCGCCAGAATCTCCACCATAATAGCATAAATCCGGCTTGCAGAAGAACGACAGTACCGGACCCTGACGAGTATATGAAGCTGGTGTATTATCCAGTTTCACGGAATTTACAACGATTGAATTAAGCGAATCAGCGGGCGCCCCTAGTTTTACGACATTGTCATTAGTCTTGTTGGTTCCGGCAACAACAAATACTACATCGTATTCGGTTTGCAGCTTATCAAGCTGTGCACCCTCCGGTGAAATGAAGTTCTGGTTTATCTCCATCGCAGAACCTAGCGATAGGTTCCAGACCTTAATATCAGTATTGCTTGCTACAATCTCACGTATCTGCCTCAGAATAGTGAACGAACTGAACTGAGAAGCCTTTGCAACACCAAAATGCCGCACTCTGAATCTTCCGCAGCCATCGTCAAGCTCGGGATTAAATGAATGACCGTCAACTATTATTGATGATACAGCCGTTCCGTGGTCGTAATCAACTCGATCAATTGGAATATCTTCCGCAAGCATCGGGTGATATTCTACCCACTTTCCAAAATAAACATTCTCATCGAACAGCGTATCTATCACACCGATAACAGGTTCATTAGTCGGACCAGGAATACTCAGCAAAGATGATTCTGTTGTTTCAAAGTCGTCTGCGGTCAGCCTCGCAAGGTCTACTGTGCTCATTGAAATAAGGTACGGTGCCTTGCTTTTCAGAATTGCAACCTCCTCTTTTGTAAGACGAAATGTCGTTTCGTCTATCTTTTTTACGTCAGGCATATCAATTCCAAGAGAAGCAAGAAGCCTGCTTGTCTGAACATTTGTCTGATAAATGCTGACAATCGCAGTATCATCGATTTCTGCCGAATAGTCATCAATACTGAAGCTCTCTACATAAAATGAATCTACAACAAATCCGACAAAGGTTGTATAGCTCAAACCTATTTGAGCGAACTTATCCTTATGATTCCCCCAATTATTAAGGACAGACTGATCAATAGTTCCGGAAATATTACTTTTAACAAAACTGATACACGTGCTGAAATTCTTTATAGTTTTGTCAAGCTCGTCAAGCTGAAGATAATGTGTGAAGATGTGTTTTCTGAATGTTTCGTCAAATCTTGAACCCCTTATTGAATCATTTGACCTTTTTTTGCCCACAGCAAAAAAAGCGCTGATACGATTACTCTTGGCAATGATACGATTGTAATGAACGCTTACAAGAGCCCCTTCAATAATGGTATTATGTGCCCAGAATTCTCTTATTTTCTGAAGCTGTTTCAGCAGTTTCTCCATTTTCTCAAGCTTGACATAACCATCTGAGGGCAGCTTTCTCCTTCCACCCTTCATGTTATTTTTTCTGCTTTCAAAATGGCCCTTCAATTGAAGAAGATCATTCATTTGTATCCTCCTTTAAGTCACGTGCGACCTGACTTTTTGACGTACCTGTCAGTATCTCAATCTCCCTGACTGTGAACCCCTGACACTTAAGCAGTTTTAAATCATCCGTTGCGTCCGAACAAATCATTTTATATAGCCTGTTCAGGTAGTCAAACTCATCTGTGCTCTTACTAAAAGCAATAGAGGTTTTTATAGCGTTCTTCAAATCGCCCGGCATAAGAACAGGATCCATTCGGCTGACAATTTTCTTGAATAGTCTCATATTCCTTCCGGCAGTTTTGAATTTAATAAGGTATTCGTTTAATATTGCGCTTGCTACCTCTACAAGGTCATCACGAGTATAGCGGTCAAAACTCACGATGTAATCAAATCTTCTCGACAACGCCTTGTCAAAATGCTCGAACAGGTTAGTAGTAGCAATCAACACAATGCGGTCATCAAGATTATCCAATCCTTTCAACATTGCTGATGTAGCCCTGCCCATTTCACGTATATCGTTAGAATTGGTTCTGTCAAGTGCGATCGCGTCGATCTCATCAAACAGGATAATCACCTTTTCAGGCTGTGGGAAAGTGTTTATCTCCTGAAAAAGCGAGGACAGGTTCTTCTGCGTCTGTCCCATTTTGCTGTCAATGATGGCAGAGAAATCTACCGAATACAGTTCCCGGTCAAGTATTCTCGCAACCTGTTTTACACTTTCGGTTTTTCCTGTTCCTGGCGCTCCCTGAAAAAGGAACTTATTGATCCCGGCATTATGCCCGACAGCGTTGATAATTCCAACGATCTCATCAGATATCGCCTGCGGCAGCGGAAGATGAGAGTTGCTGTCCGTTATCTTGATCAAATACTCCGACTCGATCTCATTGCTTTGCGGAATAAATGTATTCGCACTGGATAGCAACGCCATAATGTATTCCGAAAGCTGATAATCCCCCGATGTGTCAAAGTCTCTTGCTATTTCATACGCTTCGCTACGGAATCCTGAATCGTTATTCTCCGCGTAATATTTTATAAGATTAATTATATTTTTCTTTTTCATAAACAGCACCTCCACAATTTCTTCACTCTTATTGTACACCATTCGGGACAAAAAGTCAATAGCTGGGACAGTTTTTTGCTTTTTCGGTACCAAACATCATCCATTCTCAACAATATACTGAAAAATTACCAATATTCCGTTGCATGAGCCTCAAACCTTACTATAATTCTAGGGGGCTTTTCATTTAGAAAGACTTCAACGACATTTCTCATGCTTTTATTCAAGCTCATGATATATCTATGCGAAATGCAATTTACTGTAAAACGAATCATTTATACAAATAATCCGGGCCAATGATCCCGGATTACTATATTCAAGTGCCAAATACGTGGTCTTACTTACATCTTCCACTTAAATCAAGACTTCTTTTCCGGAATGTACTTACGGAGAATATGCTTGGTTTTCTCAACCGGCAGAGGCACATTTTCAGGTTGGAAATACTCCACCTTAACGACCTCCACAACCGCTTCGTGGTTATCTCTCCCGGCAGGAACTACCACTCTGTCACCAGGCTCAATGGAATCATCATCGGTTATGTAATAATAGCTTTTATAGCCCTCATCAAACTCAACGCTGCAATAGATGATATCGGATTTACGGCGCTTTGCACGGTCGTACATCGACGGACTGAGTACATCTGTGAAATCATACGCACTTACTAATTCGCATATACTCCGAACAAAATACCGCCACCCCGCCGGCAGACCATATTTATCGTAGGAGCCGGATATTTCCCGGTGCGCTCCACTTTTCAAATCTACGGTGATCGTGTAGCTGCTAACATCATCTGGAGTTGGTGCAATATCGTCAGGCTCGCCGGGAATTTCTCCAAATAAACTCTTTTCGTCAATGCTGTCAAGGAGCTCCTCAATTTCCTCCGGAACAAAGAACTTCTGGGTGACGATATGCCCTGCTCCGATTCTGCGGACATGCTCAAGCGTACCGAATTTGCGGTCTATATTGATTTTTTCGGAGTAGCACAGTTTATCTTCAGCATTGGTCAAGGTGCGTTTATAGTCGATTGAAACCCGCTCAACAATATCTGTTCTTGCTCTGCCGTCGAATAAAAACAGATCGTCCATTCCAAGCGTTTTCCGTATGAATTTTGAAAGACTTACTTCCGGTTCGGAGTCGTCATTCAGCGAGCCGCTCATTTTATATGCTGTGCCGTTCGCATTTGTTATAATCACTTCCCATATTCCGACATCTTCTATGTAATCCGGATCGGCTGTGTTGAAGTAATCCACGACTGCGTTAAGAATAGCATCTGCGGCATCTGGCTCTATTTTAAAATGCTGTTTTCTTAAAAGAGTATCGTCAAATTGATATGCCGAAAACCGCACATCTCCGCTTGAACTGACGGTTAATTTCTGCTCTATTTCTTCCTCCGGTTCCGGACTGAAAAAATCAGTGTTGTTTGATACTATCTTAACTTTTTTGGGTTTTCCTCTGAACAACTTATTTCTGTCTGGCATATTTTCACCTCCGTTCAATTTATTTTATCACATTAATATTTTGCTGTCAATTATAAAATAGTAAATAAACATTTCAGGCGAAATTCGTTGAACAGTTTGACATAACATTACCGATATGATACAATATTATTAACAGGAGGCGATAATATGGCAATGCCAATTAATATAAACGACCTGATAGATTGCCGTGTGGTTGAATCCAACCGTGTGAAATTCATATCTGGCTGGAACCCCACTCCAATAATACACAGTATCTGCGCATTTGCAAACGACATCGATAATGTCGGCGGTGGTTACATCGTAGTCGGAGTAGAAGAAAATGACGGCACTCCCGTACTTCCTGTGAAAGGAATACCACAGGAACGTGTGGACGGCATTCTAAAGGAACTGATCGGACTTTGCCACATGATAGAACCACTGTATTATCCGGTTGTCGAGCCAGTACTTTTTCAGGGCAAGTACATCATCGTTATATGGGTTTCCGGCGGTCACGGCAGACCGTACAAAGCAGCAAAGGATGTACATTCTGACAAATCCACTAAACTGTACTATATCCGCAAATTCAGTAGTACAATAGTTGCCTCACCCGAGGAAGAAAAAGAACTGTTCTACATCTCCATGGATATTCCCTTTGACGACCGCCCCAACCTTGCAGCAGATGTTTCTGACCTTGACATCGGGCTTATGCGTTCCCATCTGAAAGAAATAGGAAGTTCACTATATGAGCATTCGCTTTCTATGGACGCATTGGATATTGCGAAGAATATGCAGCTTGTCGCAGGTCCGCCGGAAGCAGTAAAACCGCTGAATGTCGGACTGCTGATGTTTTCGGAACGTCCTGAAAAGTACTTTCGTTATGCGCGTATAGAGGTAGTAGATATTCCTGACCCGACCGGAACTAACATGACCGAAAAGGTGTTTACCGGACCTATCCAGCGGCAGCTAAGTGACGCGCTCGCCTTTATCAAAAACTATACTCTCAAAGTGGTAGTCATCAAGTCCGCTGACAGAGCCGAAGCAACGCGCATTTCAAACTATCCCTATGCGGCAATCGAGGAAATTCTGGCGAATGCTGTTTATCATCGATCATATCAGGAAAAAGAGCCTATCACGGTGCGAATTACCTCCGAATCAATAGAAATAACCAGCTTTCCCGGCTTTGACCGGAGTATTTCCGACAAGGATATCGCAGAACTCCGCATTCGTGCGAGAGTGTACCGAAACCGCAGGATAGGTGATTTCCTTAAAGAATTGAAACTCATTGAGGGCAGAAACACAGGATTTCCGAATGCAATCAAGGCTCTGAAGGCAAATGGGTCCGGAATGCCGCGTTTTGAAATGGACAATGAACGTAGTTTTCTGTCAGTAACTATTCCTATTCACCAGTACTTTCTGAAGGCTTCTTCTGACAAAGATACGGAGTACCGTGAGAAAATTCTGGAGCAGCTCCGCACTTCCCCGATGAACCGCACCGAACTTGCAAAAGCGCTCGGCATGAAGGGTATCTCGCGGAAACTCTCTGCGGCTGTCGAGCAGCTTATCGCAGAGGGTAAGGTCGTTCAGATAGTTGTCGGTGGTGGAGTTAAGCTCGCTGCCGGTGAAAAAAACAGCAAATCCGCAGTCGTCAACTGACTGCGGATAACTTATTCACGCGGTTATGTCAACCGAAAAGGTGCATATTATGATTAAAAGGTGGACAAAACGGATATCGGCTGTTGACTTTGTGATGTTTATCGGTATAATAAACTTAAAGGTGTCTTTGGGCACGAGAAACAAAACGGAGGTTTTAACGATGAAGATCAAAAGTAAATCAGCGGCTATTTTGTGCGCGGCGACCCTGCTTATGACGGTGGGCTGCTCGAACGGCAGCGAAACAAGCAGCGGGAGCTCCGAGCCCGACGCTTCCGGCATCTCCGGAACCGCGGACGTTTCCGGCGCTCCGAATGCCGAAACGAATGAAAGCGGCGCGGTATCAGATGAGGATATTATAAACAGTCTGAACAACGGCATAATTATCGACAGCGTAAGCGGTAACGTTTATAAGAACGAGATGAACGCAAATCCCATCTCGCCGAACATATTCTGCGCCGATCCCACCGCGGTGGAATATGACGGAAGGCTTTACGTTTACGGCACGAACGACCAGCAGCAGGCGGAAGAGGGAACAACGAATGACTACGCCCATATCAAATCGCTTGTGGTATTTTCCACCGACGATATGGTAAACTGGATATATCACGGCAGGATAGAGGTCGGAGAGATCGCGCCGTGGATATATAACTCGTGGGCGCCGTCGATAGTTTCCCGCGTTGAGGACGACGGACTTACGCATTTTTACCTTTACTTCTCAAACAGCGGCGCGGGCGTGGGTGTGATAACCTCCACCAACCCCGTGGGACCGTGGACAGATCCGCTCGGCGAGCCTCTGATTTATCAGGATATGCCTGGACTGGAGAATTGCCCCGCGCCCTTTGACCCGGGCGTGTGCATTGACGAAAATGGCGTGGGCTGGCTCTCCTTCGGCGGAGGCACACCGGCGGATGGCAACACTATGCACACCAAGATCCCGAAGATAGCAAAGCTGGGAGAGGATATGCTGTCCTTTGACAGCGAATTTGTTTCCATTGACGCTCCCTACTTTTTTGAGGCGAGCGAGCTGAACTATATCGACGGGGTATATTACTATACATACTGCACCGACTGGCAGGATCACAAGATCGGCTGGGAGGAGTACGAGGGGGTCGACGTTCCGCCCGCGTGCAGCATGGCGTATATGACCACCAAGACCCCTCTCGACGCGGATAGCTGGGAATGCAGAGGACCCTATTTCTATAATGCGGGAGAGAACGCCGACGGGTCATCTGGACTTCGCTGGGCTAACAACCACACTCATTTCATTGAATATAAGGACGTAAACTACATCATTCACCATACGCTTCTTCTGGAGGAGCTTATGGGAGGAACAGCGGGCTTCCGCAGTATAATGGCAGATTATCTGCCCATGGACAAGGCGACGGGAGATATCCCCATAACTGCGGCAAGCAAGAAGGGCGTAGCGCAGATAAAGCCGGTCGACCCCTATACCTATAACAGCGGCGCGCTGATGTTCACCTGTGCGGATATCGGATACGACAAGGTAACGGATCCTGCCGCAAAAAGCACCGCCGACGGCGCGTGGATATATGTAAGAGGAGCGGACTTCGGCTACGGGGCATCAGATTTTATCGCCGAGGTCAAGGGCAAGGGAAGAATAGAGGTTCGTCTTGACGATATCTCCTCCGAAGCCGCCGCGTTCGTCGAGTTCGACTGCGCGGATTATACCAAAATACGCTCGGACGGCTTTGCGCAGTTTGACGGAAGAAACCATAACGTTTATTTCGTATTTTCTGGCTCCGATATAGAGCTTAAGTCGTGGAAGTTTTCAAAGGGCGACGAGCAGCTTCGTCCCGAAGAGAGCATAGCCTCCACCGATATACCCTACAAGACGGTGGTATTTTCGGGACAGTCCGAGCCCGGACCGAGCCCCTCTGCGATGCTCGACATTCCGAAGGACGGGGACTATTCCATAAAATCCTCTTCTTTTGACAAGGACAGCGCCGTGCTCAACCTCGGGTTTATTAATACCGATACCGACGCGAAGTATAAGGTGCTTGTGAAATCGCTGACGCTGGCAACCGAAAACGGAGAGGTTGAAATTCCCGTAAATAAGGAACTCGATCCCGCAAGCACGACGGAAAACGGGCTTGAAAACGGCTGGGGCGACTCCGAGGTCGGATCGCTGGTTTACGGCACGGAGGAATGCGGAATATTCGCGGCGGAAACAGATATAGAATGGATAAACTATCGTCTGGCGCTTAAAATAAACGGCGAAGAGACGCCGTTCACATCCATCACCTACAATGTCACCGTAAGCGGTCTTGAGCTTGACAGCTGACGACGGAAGTGGAAAATCAGGAGGGAAAAATGAAAAAACTTATTCAGTTCGCCGCGGCGCTGATGGCGGTATTGTCGCTGACGTCATGCGCGACGGAAGTGGGCACGGGCATGCCGTCGGAGCTGCTACCGGGCGTCGTGACGTCGGAGCCGCTACCGGGCGTCACCGACGAGCACGAAGAAGAGGAGGACCCCATAATGCTTGATAAGGATATCATAAAATCCACGATAACTTCAACCGACGACGGCAACGGAAACTACACAAATCCCGTTATTTTCGCCGATGTGCCCGATATTGATATAATCCGCGTCGACGACGCGTTTTATATGGTTTCGACGACCATGCACCTGTCTCCGGGGTGTCCCGTAATGAGATCCTACGACCTTGTAAACTGGGAAATTGTAAATTACGTTTTTGATACACTGGAGGACATGGATAATCTTGCCTTAAGAAACGGGGAAAACAATTACGGCAAGGGTCAGTGGGCGACTACACTCAGATATAACGACGGTGTGTATTACGCCGGCTTCACTTCCTTCTCCACCGGAAGAACTTATATCTATCATACCGACGATATAGAAAACGGGAAATGGGACAGGTTCGTGTATGACGAGTGCTTCCATGATATGAGCCTTTTGTTCGACGACGACGGCAGGGTGTATCTTGTTTACGGCGGCGGACAGATATGGTGCGTTGAACTGGAAAAGGATCTGAGCGCGGTCAAGCCCGGAACCAAGAGAAAACTCATCGAAGACGCGGGACTTGTCAAGGGCTGCCTTGCCGAGGGCTCTCACGTCTATAAGATGAACGGATATTACTATATTTTTATCATAACATGGCCTCCTCATGACAGAAGAACGCAGCTTTGTTACAGAAGCGAAACGCTCGACGGCGAGTGGGAAATGAAAGTGATAATCGACGATAATATCGGCTTCAGAAATGACGGTGTCGCACAGGGCGGTATCGTCGACGATAAGGACGGAAACTGGTATTGCTTTGTATTTCAGGATCACGGGGCGGTGGGCAGAGCTCCCGTTTTGTCGACCATGACATGGGAGGACGGCTGGCCAGTCGTCGGCGTTGACGGAAAGGTGCCCAGGACCGCCAAGATTCCTGTCGCGGGTCACGAGAAAAAGGGCATCGTCACAAGCGACGAATTTATCAACTCACAGATAGTGAGACCCTATCACAACTTTGCCGACACGCCCGAGGAAGCGGGCGAGAACGATTATAACGGCTCTAACCTCGCGTTGGAATGGCAATGGAACCACAATCCCGACAACCGCTTCTGGTCGCTCACCGAGAGAGAAGGCTATCTGAGGCTGAGAACGGTCAATGTCTGCGACACTGTTGTCGATGCGAGAAACACCATTTCGCAGCGAACCTTCGGACCGGAATGCGGCGGATATATAAAGCTCGACGTTTCGGAAATGAAAGATGGCGATACTGCGGGGCTTGCCGCCTTCGCGGAAAAATACGGTTATGTCGCCGTAAAAATCGAGGACGGGAAAAAATATATCGTAACGGTTCGGTATAACGATAAAGACGACGTTGAACAGGAATTTGAAACGGAAAGGGTCGAAATAACGGAAAACGAAGTGTATCTGCGGGTCGACTGCGATTACAAAAACGCGACGGACAAGGCGTATTTCTATTACAGCCTCGACGGCGAGAACTGGACGAAAATAGGAAACACGCTGAAAATGAATTATTACGGTCTGCATTTTATGGGATACCGTTACGCGATATTCAATTTCCCGACAAAGCAGTCGGGAGGTTATGTCGACGTGGACTATTTCAGGGTGGAAGACAAGCTGCTCAAATAAACTGATACATTCAATGCGTTTCAGCCGCGCAGGGGTCAGACCTTGCGCGGCTTTTTCTTTTTCGGGCTGCTGTTTTTTATTCTTTCGGGAGGAAAGAGTTTTTTCCATTGAAAGATAGCGGCTTTGTGTTATAATTTAAGTACGGTACTGCGGCAGAAACTGCAATACTGCTAAGAAGGAGCAAAAGTAGATATTTCGGGACGAGCCGAGGGATCGTTTTGCTCGCGGTCGGCGCGTCCGTTTGTGTAGTAGGCGAGATCAGCTTCGGTGCACGGCTCGGCGGGAACTATCTCGTAAATGTCCGCGCCGAGTATATTCGCGGCGTACTCTGCGAGTGTTTTAGTTGTATTGGTACACGAAAAATAAACCACCAGCACTTTCATATTATCCTCCTCTGTCGGCTCGGATTGAGTAATACTTTCGCGCGGAGTGATTTCGGGAGCGCTCTGCGGCGGTAAAACGCCTGATGAACTTGATGAGCTCGATTGACTTGATACCGTCGCGGTTGATTGCGGCACGGATTGTACGGACTTATTATCCGTTGTTTCCGAACCTGGATTCGGTATGTTTATCGAAGTCTCGGCAGAAGAATCCGAAGCTGACGCAACAGACATGATTGAAGAAGATCGTTCCGAATTGTAACTTTCACTGTCCGTGTCGCTTTCGTGTGAGGATATAAGTCCCGCCGACAGTGACCCGTTGTCTGCGACCTGAGTCAGTTTATTTGCAGAACATCCCGTAACAAATACCGTAAGCGTAAGGAGCAGCGCCGTAAGTAATTTTTTCATATCAACCATTCCTTTCACTAAGCGATTTCAACAAATGAGCCATTCCGATTTTACGTTGTTTTTATTATTTATTTCTTAAACTCCCTTGGGCTGCACCCGTAAACCTCCTTAAAAGCCTTGGAGAAATAGCTGTGGTCATCAAAGCCGCAAAGACCGCAGATGGTGTTTATGGGGTCGGAGGTGTTCTGTATCATGTACGCCGCATTTCGCAGACGGTAATTTTTCAGATACTCAAACGGGGACTGACCCGTTATGTTCCTGAAACACCTGAGCACCTCGCTTTTACTGATGAATGCGGCGGCAGCCATGTCATCAAGAGTGATCTTTTCAGCGTAATGGTCGTGGATAAAAAGCAGTATGTCACGGAGCCTTGTCTCCTGGGCAATGCTGGCGGCAGGGTGCGCCGACATATTCTTTTCCGACAGATGGATAAGTATCCGGAAAAGCTCTGAAAGCTCGTTGCGGACGATAAGCTCGTGATTGGGCACTCTGATATTTTCCGTGTTCCAGATGTTTGTGAGCAGCCCCAGTATCTTTGAATAGCTGCCGTCCTTGGGGGTGAATATCAGCTCACGCAGTCCGCTGTTGCCCGTTATGGGCGCAACATATTTCCGATGGTAGATGCTGTCCTCTTTTCCGCCCACTATGGAACCATGCACCACAACAGAGCGGAACACGCTTTTTTGACCCGTCCCCGCTTTGAACATGGCGTGAAGAGTGTTGCTGTTGATAAAATAAATATCGCCTTTGTTCAGTATGTGCTTGCTTTTGCCGCATTCCATAAGCACGCTGCCCTCGACAGCATATCCGAATTCAAGCTCCTCATGCCAGTGCCAGCTCACAAAATTGTCCGTAACATCGGCATGATATACGGCTATGGGGAACTCCGCATCTCCGTGAAGTCCCGATTCATCTGATTTGAATGGGGGATCCTGACCGCTGTCCCCGCTTTTCAGCACACTGTAATCAACTATAGACATTTCTTTCACCGCCTGACGATATTTTCATAGTTTCGGACAATATATTTATATCATTTCATGCCACTTGATGTTATAATTATACTACAAATTCAGTGAACAGTCAACACGAGAATTTTACGGGAGGTATTGAAATGATAAGATTTACTGAAGAAAACGGCGCACTTATTGCACGGTCGAGAAATGAAACTATCCGCATTGAGGGCTGGGGCAATAATGCTCTTCGTGTGAGGACTACCCTTCTGAAAAAGCTCCCCCGGGACGCTCACGCTCTTACCGAGAACGTGGCTCACAGCGCAAAGGTGACCATTGACGAGGGCAGCGAAACGGCTGAGATAGTGAACGGAAAGATCAAAGCCACTGTAAACGGCGTGGGCATTATTTGCTTTTACAAGGACAATGAGCTTATCCTGCAGGAATATTACAGCTATTATTACGGCTCTGTACGCAAGGAGGCTATCTGCTACAAGATAAGATCCCGTGAATACAAGGGACTTGCTTCCGATGACTTTAAGATAACCGTCCGCTTCGAGTCCGACCCCAAGGAAAAGCTGTTCGGTATGGGTCAGTACCAGATGCCCATACTTGACCTTAAAGGCTCTGTTCTTCCCCTTGAGCAGAGAAATTCCCAGGTAAGCGTTCCCTTTGTGGTATCAAACAAGGGCTACGGCATGCTCTGGAACAATCCCTCAACAGGCGAGGCGGCTTTCGGAACCAACATCACCAAGTGGATATCCGACGAGAGCGATATGGTGGATTACTGGATAACCGCCGACGATACTCCCGCTCAGATCGTGACCAACTACACCGAATGTGTGGGCAGAGCGCCTGTTATGAGCAAGGATTATCTTGGCCTCTGGCAGTGCAAGCTCCGTTACCGCACTCCCGATGAGGTGCTTGAGGTCGCAAGAAAATACAAGGAGCTGCGCATCAGGCTTGACGTTATCGTTATCGACTTTTTCCACTGGCCGCATCAGGGCGACTGGAGATTTGACGAGAAATACTGGAGCAGGGACGCTGTAAAGGCAATGACCGATGAGCTTCATGCCATGGGAACAAAGGTCATGGTCTCCGTATGGCCGTCTGTGGATAAGCGCAGCGAGAACTATTATGAAATGGAGCAGAAGGCGCTCATAAGCACCACCGATGTGGGTTCGGTGCAGACCTATGATTATGAGGGCGACTGCGGCACGGTTGACTTCTTCAATCCCGAAGCTCAGGAATTTGTATGGAGCAAGTGCAAGCAGAATTACCGTGACTGGGGCATCGACCTTTTCTGGCTGGACAACTCCGAGCCTGACAGCACCAAGTACGATTTTGAAAATTACCGCTACTATACCGGACGTGGCTCAAAGGTTGGCTGCGAATATCCCAAGAAGTATGTTGAGGCATTCTATAACGGACAGGAAGCCGAGGGCGACCATGAGGCAGTCAACCTCTGCCGTTCCGCATGGGTAGGAAGCCAGAAGTACAGGACACTTGTTTGGACAGGCGATGTTCAGTCAAACTTTGAATCCTTTAAGGATCAGGTCATTGCAGGTCAGAACATGGGCCTTGCGGGTATTTCCTGGTGGACCACCGACATCGGCGGATTTATGACAGACAACTGGGACGACCCCGATTTCAGGGAGCTTCTCATACGCTGGTATCAGTACGGCGTGTTCTGCCCTATCCTGCGTATGCACGGAAACCGTGGCCCCGACTGGGATATCCCCAAGCTTGATGACCGTGATTTCGGCGGCGGATATCTTTACACAGGCCACCCCAACGAGCTTTGGAGCTACGGCGAGGAAGCCTATGAGATCATGAAGAAGTGGCTGGATATCCGTCTTTCCATGAAGGACTACATTGCAGGGCTTATGGAGGAGACCGCAAGAACAGGTGCGCCCGTTATTCGCACAATGTTCTTTGAGTTCCCCGACGATGAAAAGTGCTGGGAGCTTCCCGAGCAGTATATGTTCGGCAGCGATTATCTTGTTGCTCCCGTGCTTGAGCCGGGCGCAAGAGAGCGCAGTGTATATCTGCCAAAGGGTCAGTGGGAGAGCATCTCCGACAAGAAGATCTACAGCGGCGGTCAGACCGTCACCGTTCCCGCACCTCTTGATGTTATGCCTGTATTTAAGAAAATTGGATGATTTATTGATTGGTTATTATATAAAAATATCACTTAATTAAGGGACAGAACTTTCTCCGTCGAAATATCGGCGGAGAAGCTGTTTACATAATATATAATACTAATAACCAATTAACCTATAGACAAATCCTCGGCTGAAATAAGCCCATTCTTCGTCAAGCTCCCTTGCCGGGCGGCAAGCCCGCCTGCGGTCGCTTTCCTAGACTGAGCTTATTTCATCTGTCGGCTTTATCTATAGAACAATTGGTTATTAGTATAAACTATAGGTCGCATCTAAAAACCATAGTGCCTCAGATGCGAAGTCAGATTTTTTGTCAGATTGTATAGAAATTTCGCAATTATTGCAAAGCAAGAATTTGCATACATGTCGTATGTCAAGAAATTTATGTGCAAGATGACGGAAAATCTGCAGGCAGATGAGGTGCTAAGGCTTTTAGCCGGTGGTTTTTAGAGGTGACCTATAATACTGCAATAAAGTAAAAAGTCTGTGCGAAAACAATAGAATTACCTTATACTGCTATTATTGAAAGGAACGTAAATATGAATTACAAAAAAACGCTGATAGCCTGTTACTTGGGATTTGTTACACAGGCAATAGCTGCAAATTTTGCACCGCTGCTGTTTCTTACTTTTCATAATAATTACAATATTTCTTTAGGAAAAATAGCGCTTATCTCATCTGTGTTTTTTACTACACAGCTTATTATTGATATTTTGTGTGCACGTTTTGCAGATACTATAGGCTACAGAAATTGTGTTGTCGGTTCGCAGCTGCTTTCGGCGGTCGGACTTATCGGACTTGCTTTTCTTCCGCAGGTCACACCCGATCCGTTTGCAGGAATAATAATCAGTACAGTACTTTATGCCATAGGCAGCGGTCTTACGGAAGTGCTTGTAAGCCCTATCGTTGAGGCGTGCCCTTTTGAGCATAAGGAGGCGGCAATGAGCCTGCTCCATTCTTTCTACTGCTGGGGGTCGGTCGCAGTCATACTTCTCTCAACCCTGTTCTTTGCATTATTCGGGATAGAAAACTGGAGATGGCTCTCCTGCATTTGGGCAGTTATTCCACTGTGTAATGTGTTCAATTTTGCAGTATGTCCGATCGAGCATCCGACAGAGGGCGGTAAGGGAATGAGTATTGGCAGTCTGCTTAAAGTTCCGCTGTTTTGGCTCTCCATTCTGCTTATGGTATGTGCAGGTGCATCGGAGCTTTCAATGGCACAATGGGCATCTGCGTTTGCAGAATCTGCACTGGGTCTTTCCAAATCAATGGGAGATATCGCAGGCCCGTGTATGTTCGCCGTTACAATGGGTATAAGCCGGTCATTGTACGGAAAATATGGTGAAAAAATTGATCTTATGAAATTTATGATCGGTTCGGGGGCTCTTTGTCTCGCTTGCTATATTACAGCCTCTTTGTCGGAGATACCTCTGCTGGGACTTGTCGGCTGCATAGTGTGCGGTTTTTCGGTAGGAATAATGTGGCCCGGAACTATAAGCATCTGTTCGGCTAAGATACCTTCGGGAGGTACGGCCATGTTTGCACTTCTGGCAATGGCAGGAGATATGGGCGGTGCACTCGGACCTGCAGTCGTGGGCAATATTTCCCAAAATGCAGGAGATAATATGCAAAAGGGTATGTTTGCAGGCTGTGTATTTCCGCTTGTGCTTATTATTTCCGTTTTCTTTGTAAAAAAGCTTAGCAGACTAAACAGAGCATAAAAAAAGCGTTACCTTTCAATTCAATAGGTAACGCTTTTTCTATTGCAATATAGATGTTCGTTATGATCGATTTTTTACATTTGCTTTGTTATTTGCCATACCAACAAACTTTGTCATACTTTATCGTGTCATCATCAAATGTCGCTTTTGCAGTAATAGTATTTTTCTCATTTTTATTTATATTAACATTGTTCCATACAAAAACAGTATCATTGCTATTTGACAATTCGCTGCGTTTTATTATGCCAAGTGACCTGTCGTTCACGATAAGTTCAACACTTTGTGCATTTGAATATATCTTTATAAATGGCACATTGCAAGGTCTTACGTTATGACGGCGCTCAGTAATGTAGATGGTTTTCTCACTGCTCCATACAGATCTGTAAAAGAAATACGCATCTTTGGGTATGCGTTCTCTCGTGCATAGACCCTTATCATTCTGTCCTATCGTATCACCCTCTTCACGACCACTGGAAGGAAAATCAAACATACACCATACAAATGCTGCCCAAAGATATTTTCTTGCAGAAAATTGCCGCCAAACAATTTCGTGAAGCTGTGACTGATAATTTTCATAATGACGAGCTCCATTCGGGTCAATATCGTTCAGCCAGTCTATGCTGTCCTTGTGCTGTGTTAGGGCTCCGCCACCGCCGTATTCAGAAATGCATATCGGACGTTTTTCCTTTGAATTATGGTATAAGTCAAGCCATTCTCCGAAATGTTCTGCATCGCCTGCTTCCTTATACCAACCGAAATAACGGTTATATCCTACGACATCTGTGGGAAGCTGCAAAAATCTGCCATAGAACTGATTGTCTGCATAAGTTTTCAGCCTTGTGTTGTCCTCCGTGCAGGCAAGCTCATAAAGTTCTTGGTATAAAGCAAAAATTTCATCAGACATTTGGTGAAGTTCATTAGATATTCCCCATAAGATGATTGATGGATGATTGTAATTCTGCCTGATAAGCTCAATAAGCTGCTGTTTTGCATTTTCTGCAAAGCCATCTGCAAGAATGTGACGTTCGCTTTCATCCGGAGACATTTTGTTTATAATCCCTATCTCTGTCCAAACACAAATACCGAAATCGTCACACAGTGAATATTCCTGACTGCAATGCTGATAATGAGCCATTCTTACAGCGTTGCAACCCATATCACGAATAATTCCATAATCACGTTCACGTTGGATATTTGTCATTGCCCAGCCGCTTTCAAAGCTGTCTTGATGATAGTTCACACCATGAAGAGGATAAGACTTTCCGTTAAGGAAAAAACCATCCTCAGGGTTAATATGATATGTCCTTATGCCAAAATTTTCGGATACCATATCTGTTGCTTTGTCCCCATAAAATAGGGTGACTTCTGCACGATACAGACAGGGAGAGTTTACACCATCCCACAACTGCGGAGCAGATATTTTTTTTGAAAGTGTAAGCCTGTCGCTTTCTGTATGTCCACACATCTCTGCAACAGGCTTTCCGTCCGGGGCAAAAATTACGGCCTTTGCCTCTATGTTGTTGGCGGAATCAAGCTTTATCAGTACATCAATGTCTGCGCTGTCTGATGTAATATTATGTGGTGTGATGTAGACTCCGCAGGAACCACTGTCCTCCAGTGCAATGTGAACAGGTTCGGCGGCAATTAATTTAACTTCTCGGTACAATCCACCCATTTTTGTAAAATCGCCCTGTTCAGTAATTGGAGCAATGTAATTTGTGGGTGAATTGTCAACAAGGACTGCAATTTGGTTTTTTCTGTCATAGTGTACATAATTCGTTATGTTTATGCGAAAAGCAGAATAGCCTCCATCGTGTTTTCCGGCAAAAAAGCCATTCACAAACACTTTAGCAGTAGTGTTGGCTCCCCCGAATTCAATGTATAGTGCCTTGCCCTTGTATTTTGTAGAAAGCTCCAAATCTCGGCGGTAACAGGTCAGTCCTTTATAATAGCTGCTTGTTACACTATCAGCTGCATTAAAAGTGTGAGGCAGGCAGATCTTTTCCCATGAGCAATCGTCAAATTCGGGGGTAACTGCATCATTTTCGCTTATTCCCAGATCATATATCTTAGCAAAGCGCCATCCGTTGTTAAGTTCTATTTCAGTTCGCATAAATATTTTCCCTTAAATTATAGTTGCTGTATGTTGTTTATCTTTCGGATTTATTTCATTATACCCTAAATTAAAAATGTAGTCAAGAGAGGACAATACTAATAAATATACTGTGGTGTAATATTTTATCAGTCATAATTTTATGTTCCCAAGAATGAGTTTATTGAAGATAATGGGAAAACATTTTTGTGTTCAGATTTGAAAATACCTGTAAGTTCATTGATGCTTCTACATGCTGAACACTGTATGTAAATTTTATTTAGTTCTGCGAAAAAAGCTCTGTAAAAACAATCAACTGCAGAAAAATGACTTTGTGGTAAGAGCGGCTGATCGGTCGCTCTTTTTCCTTTTTCAGTATAAATTGAATACTGCCGTTTGTCAAGCTCCCGATGCAAAATATCCTGATTTCACTGCGCTGCATCAGGATATTTTGCGGCGGCATCAGTTCAGCCTGTCCGGATACATTATCTCAAGCTCACCGAGCACCTTGCCCCAGTCCCGAAGCGGCATCGTCCATTTTTTGGATATCTCCGTTGTTGCCAGCTTTTCATTGCATTCGGATAATCCTTCTCCCACTTTTCAGTGACCCGCTCAAGCTGCTCCAATGCTGCTTTTTCGGACGGTGCCTGATATATGGTCTTAAGGTCATTTGCAAATTCCTTCTTGTTTTTTTCTCCAACATATTTCAGTGTATTTCTCACCTGATGAACAATGCAGCGCTGTAATTCTGTCTGCGGATATGCAGCTGCTTCTGCTTCTTTCATTCCGGAAAGACCGTCTGCACAGATCACAAGAATATCCTTTACACCACGATTTTTCAGCTCATTCAGCACTCCCAGCCAATACTTTGCCGATATGTATCGATAATACTTCCTTATGACCTGTAAGACTTACTGCCAAGATAACATAAGCCGCAAGCTTTTTTATCTGACCATTGTCACGGACAGAAAAATGAACTGCACCAATGAATACGATAGGATATACTTCATCAAGAGGGCGATTCTGCCACTCTTCTATCTGTGGGAGCAGCCTGTCGGTAATATCCGACACCATTCCGTCACTTACTTCAAAGCCGTAAATATCCTCAATAGTTTCGCTTATCTGACGGGTCGTCATACCTTTTGCATACAGTGAGATTATCTTATGTTCAATGCCCGAAATGTCCTTCTGACGCTTCTGTACGACCTTCGGCTCAAAGCTTCCGTCACGATCCTGCGGGACTTCTATCTCGGTTTCACCAAAATTTCCACGTATTTTCTTGGTTTTCTTTCCGTTGCGGTAGTCGGTGTTGTCGGAGCGTTCATATGAACTGTACCCCCAGGTGTTCGTCCATCTCTGCCTCAAGCATTTCCTGTATAGTTCCGCCCAGCAGATCCTTGAGAGCGTCCTCAATATCCTTTGCTGTCTTGATATCATACTCCTGAAGCAGTCCTGTTATGATGTTCCTCTTGCCCTCACTCATTGGCTCTCGTTTTCTTCTTCCCATAAAAATTCATCCTCCTGTGTTATTTCTATTTTTCCACAGTTCTTCGTTTTTTTACAGACTTTTTTTCATAGGGACCTGCTCTTCACCGTTTTATTCCGCAGCCTGCACTGGGTCGCTCCTCAGTGTTGCCCTCTTTGGACTGCATTTTTAATATGGTCAGAATTTTGGCGATTATTGCGTTTACACGGTTATTTTTTCATACCCTATTTTACAATTACGATACTACAACGCTCCATTAACATTTGTCCATATGCCAAACACAAAGCTGCACTAAATTAAATTGAACCGAATGAAATAACATCATCCGGTTCAAAAATCTTAAGTGATATTTAGTTTTATTCTTTAGCGTGCACTATAGTGGTAAATAATTTCACTTGTCTGAACTAACTAGCATAAATCGCCCATTGTTTTATTTTTTTTTACAATGCTCTTAAACAGCATAAGTTATTCACCTCATCAACCGTTTGCACATTGAAATATGATCTGTAACATCCTCTATTTGAGCCTTAATCCACGGGTCTGAGGGCATTTTTTCACGCTCCTTTTTATAAAGCTCTAAACATTTCTGATAATTTTCCAATGCTTCTTGTTTATCATACAATGTAGTAGACCAGATAACGCCTAATTCAAAATATGCTCCGACATTATCAAATTTCTGTGCAGCTGTATAATAAGCCTTTAAACATGCTTTTATACTATCGTCATCATTATCGTTAATAAATTGCGTATGATAATATCTTCCATTGAATAGCAGCCATTTTTCTGTCTCTTCATCATCTCCACATCCAAAATTTTCAAACAGATAGTCTATCCATTTTGCCTTATTAGCATCATCCCCCGTTTTAGAATAGTAATAAATAAGTCTGCGTACCGCCAATTCAACCGGTGGATCTGCTTGCGCCAATGACTTATAAATATCAACAGCCTGTTTAACCGACCCCTGCGCTTCAAGACACATTGCTAACTTAACCTTTAATTCTATGTCATCGGGATCTTTGGATTCTAAGGAACGATAATACTGTTCCGCTTTTGCAGCGTTAACAATTCCGTATTTTTCATCAATATAAAAATCTGCAACTATTTCCAATAAAACATCATTAGAAGTATCCAATGCAATTTGCTCAATTTTGCTTAGCATTTTTTGCCCTGCTTCAGGGTTATACATAGGAGACTTTGTATCCTCAGATAAATTCAGTAAATCGATCATCACCGAATTATTGGGGTTATAATACGTAAAATGCGACGTATCCAAATACATTTCTGTAAGTAGGCACATACATCTTAAATCATCGTGCTGCTCGCCTTGCTTAAGGTAATACTCTGATTTATTAAGATTTTGATGCGGTTTGTCAGCATAATAATAAAGTTCACCCAACTTATACATGGCATCTACATCATTATACTTTTATTAAAATTTCCACAGGGAGGAAAAAAAGATGTATAAATTTTCAGATGACACGATTGAAACTCTCGATGTAAAGCTTGGAACACGCTTTCCCGAACTACAAGGTAAATGGTCAGAAGAATTCGGCACTTTAAGGTATGAATTTATTAAGGCTTCTCCCGAAGATCAAAAAATTATCTTAAAAGCACTGATAAACAATGTCAAGTCAGCCGATCTTCTGCAAATGATCGGAGAGCATGTTGATACACTCAATGGCAGAACTGATACCTCAATCATCACGGACCTTAATTCTATAGCCAAAAGCAATGGATACAGAGATCCTCATATTTTTTCCATTACCGAAGCCCTGATTGCAGGAGATATTGTCAGTACTAAAGTGCAGAAAACATTTCAAAGGATCTGCAATAACTTCTACAGAGTCACCGGTGATTTAACTTATAAGCTGTTTGCGGATTACTCAAATATTTATTCATCAAAGGACACCGATAAACTGGAAAATATTATTTGCGAACTTCGAGAAGGTTATAAGAATTCCAAAACTTGGAGTGACAAATATTCCTTTCTATACCTACTCTGCCTGTGTAATCAGAGAATAACCCTTAACCAATACAAAGGTAATTTACCTGTTAGCAGGATGAATGTGGATGGTGCATATGGATGTGCTATCAAGCGTAATAATCTGTATATAGACGAATGCTTTGAAAAGGAAAGTCAATTAGCTTTCATAAGAGAAGATCCGTATGATCATAAATATATTATTGATGACTATGGCTTTTCTGCAGAAGCTGCTGTTGCGCTTGACTTTGAGCAAGTAATATCACAAGGATACTTCGCAATTTGCAGACTTTTCGTCACAGACTATCATTATTTTGATAGAAAGTTTGAAGATCAACTGGCTGACAAGTATTGTGAAATTAAACAAGCAACGAAATACAACAACAGAGGACCTATACTTCTATCCGAAAAAATGTCTTTTTGTCGTTACACCGCCTGAAAGCTAGAAATATCGGGCATCTGAGGCATAGACAAAAATCCAGCTGAAAAGTCTGTAAGATGCAGCTTATACCGTAAAAATGTCTTTTACGGTATAAGCTGCCGTATTTCTCGCATTTTCAACTATATATTATATTTATGAGCACTCATCTAAAGGGGTTTAAACCAAAAGATCCTGTCAATATTATTCAAAAGGAGGAAATCAAAATGAATGTAAATGTAAATGAAATGGACCGCACAACAGACGTGTGGCTGACTCAAAGCGAAGCAGGCAGTGAGCTTGTAGGAATGATGCTGAAAGATATCTACTCCGGCTGCAAGCAAAAGAACTATGATGTTACGGTATTCATCTCCGGCACAAAGAAGCCCGATGACACCACTGTAGCTCTGGTCATGAGCCACCTTAGCCCTGTTATGCCTTCATGACGAATAGGGGTATCAGCCAACAGCTGATGCCCCTATTTTTTTCCTGTTGACCCCAATACCGTCAGCATGATAATATATATTGAAAGGATGTGTTAAAATGGCAATAGCAGCCTACTTACGTATTTCCGTTGATGAGGAGATAGGCAAGGACAATACTTCTATCGAAAACCAGAAGAGCATTATTTCGGCATATGCCGCCCAGAAATTTCCCGATGATGATATCGAATATTTTGAGGACCGTGACCGCTCAGGCTACACCTTTGAGCAGCGTGAGGGTTATCAGTACATGCGCAGAGGTCTGATGAGCGGCAAATACACCATACTTATCATCAAGGACTTCTCACGTTTTTCCAGGCGAAACAGCCGTGGGCTGGCGGAGCTTGAGGATCTGAGAGACGCCGGTGTCCGCATCATCTCAATAAACGATGGCATAGACTTTCCCACATGCGACGAGTGGCTGCAGATACAGTTCAGATTCCTGATAAACGAGATGCCTGTTACTGATGCCAGTAAGAAGGTCAGCAAGGTCATTGAGAACCGCCAGAAAGAAGGCAGATGGATATGTGCTGTCCCCTACGGCTACACCATGACCGACAGCAAGGCTATGAAGTTTGAGGTGAACGAAAAGCAGGCAGAGGTCATACGAATGATATACGATATGTATCTGTCGGGAATGGGCTACAAGGCTATCTCCAACAAGCTTACGGAAATGAATATCCCCACTGCAAGGCAAGACGAGATACTGCGCTGTGAACTTATGGGGAAGTCCACGAGACTCAGGGGCAGCAGCCGCTGGAGCAGTGTGACCGTAAGCCAGATACTCAGCAATGACTTTTATATAGGAACTCTCAGACAGCACAAATACAGCAGAAAAAAAATAAACGGCGATGATATTCTGCTTCCTGCCGCCGAAAATATAGTCATTGAGAACGATCATACTCCTATAGTTACTAAGGCTGTTTTTGAACAGGCACAGCAGCAGCTTGCTGTGCGGACCCGCTCAAACTACCGGGGTGTGAAGAAGTACAGAACAGATTACACAGGCTTCCTTATATGCGGTGACTGCGGCAGACCTATGTCATCAATGAGCCGACCCAATCTTGCTCCCGCATACAGGTGCAGCACGTACACAAAGCATGGAAAGGCATACTGCTCTTCGCATCATATCAGAGTTGACAGACTGGACGACACGCTGAAAAAAGTCATCGAAAAGCTCCGTGATAATTCCACCCTTATAGCAGAAACCCTTGACAAGCAGCTTGCGGCAAGGGAGCGGAAGAATATTTCCGATGATACACCGGAACAGATAAACCGTCAGATATCACAGCTTAAGGCTGAGCTTGCAGCTGTGACCACTCAGCGCATAAGAGATATCATGGCAAATCCCACACAGGAAAAGCTCATCAACGAGACTTACGACATCATCATTTCCTCGCACTCGCAAAAAATTGAGGGGCTGAATGCTCAGCTTGAACTGCTTGCCAAACGTGACAAAGCAGTGGCAGATACCAACAAAGCCGCCGCTACTACCGTTGGAGTACTCAATGAGATACTTGAAAAGGAAAGACTTGACAAAACCGATATTGGCAGTATAATAGATAATATACAGGTCTATGAAGACCACATCACTGTGAACCTTCTCACGGATATTGACGGGATAATCAAAGCGGAAGCCGAACTTGCAGAGCCGCAAAAGCGCTTAGATACGTTGGTTGATGACTGTGTAACTGTTGTAAGTGAAGGCGACCCCTTGGAAATATACACAAGCTCTGACGGAGAGGTCATTTTCAAGAAATACTCCGCCATAAATGAAATGGCTGCATCGGCGTCTCAGGTAGCAGAGGTCATGACAAAGCTTGCCAACTGCCCCACCGTTGTGTTCGACCGTGACCACGTTGTGGCTGTGGCGGGCGTGGGCAAAAAGGAGTTCAGCGAAAGGCGTGTTTCTCAGGGGCTGGAGGATTACCTCGAGCACCGAAAGAATTACATTTATTCTTCCGCAGATGATGTGAAGGTATTCCCCGTTGAGGGAATTGACAGGGCTGCCATCGCCTGCACTCCCATTCTTTCATCGGGCGATGTTACGGGTGCTGTGGCATTTCTCGCCCCTGCCTCGGGAGAAAATACAGCGGCGACTGAGGTGCAGAAAAATCTCATTCAGGCTGCTGCCCAGTTCCTCGGCAAGCAGATCGAAGAGTAACTATAAAAGCCTGACGGCTGTGCGTCGTCAGGCTTTTGATATCTTCTGTTATTTTATGGAAATGTAGATGTTGAAGTCATGCTCGGAAACATACTCCTCAAAATCGGCGGTATATGCACGTTCAAGGGGCATGAACCACAGGCGGCACCAGAATGCGTAGATATCCTTTTGTGCATCGCCGTGAAGAGTGAACTTTGCGTATTTTCCACTTGGTATCACTGTTGTTACGGTGCTGTCAGACCCGCCGTCCTCGGTAACTTGGCAGCCCACTGTCATATCATATTCCCCCGTAAAATCCGTGGCATAATTGCTGTAAACGCCGTATGTGTAAGGGCTTGCCTTTTTGTCAATGCTCTGAAAAACGCCGCCGAAAAAGCTTTTCCACAGTCCGCCTATCTTTTCGCTCATATCGGGAGCGGTGTTTGAAGTGCGGCAGCCCAGTCCCCTGACGGTCATCTGCGGCAGCTCAACGACCTCGTATTCCATAGTGCCTGTGCCGCCCCATCTTTTCAGCATGGGCAGCACCGACATATACATATTTACCGCCGCCTGCTTATCGGCCGCACGGCCGTCACGCAGGTCGATATCGGCGCAGATATCCGCCATCTGCTCCATGGTGCAGTCCCCCATTTTTCCGTCCTTCATACAGAATTTGCAGAAATCGGCGCTGGGTGTTCCGTCGGCGTTGGTGCCGTGATCTGCTGCTGTCATGGGCATTGCGCAGCTCTGGCATATTTTTGTGTTTGTCATAATAAGACTTCCTTTCATATTTGATAGGTCTATTATAACAAAGAAAACCTGACAGCGTGCCGTCAGGTTTTATACTAATTTTTAATCGTCCTATAGGCAAAGCCGAGGATTTGTCTATAGATTGATTGAAGATTGGTATTATTTCAGAAATTTTGTAAGTGAAACATGGCCATCTAAAAGGTCAAAGCCGTTTTTTCTGTAAAAATCATATGCGGGCATATCCCTCTCTGTTTGCAGAAAAATACAGCTTATGCCGTTTGCGTGGATATACTCTTCTATCATTCTGAGAAATTCCGTTCCCAGACCTCTGCCCTGACATTCGGGCTTTATGCCAAGCTCGATGATGTAATAGTTTGTACCCATATACCAGTGCATCACATTTCCCAGCGAGATCCCTGTCAATACGCCGTTTTCATAAAGTCCCAGGGCAAGGGAATTTCTGTTGCCGATGATGTCGATGATGTATCCCTCAAGCTGACCGTCATCGCTCCAGTCGTCGTTCCACGGTTCAGATGTGAATATATCCCTGAAAAGTGATTTTATTTCATCTATATCATCAACGGAAAGTCTGCGCAGTTCAGTCATTTTTATTCTCCATATACATTTTTCATTGCGTTTATCTTCTCTTTTGCTGTCTCCCTGATATCCTCAGGAGACAACACCTCACAGTATTCGCCGTAGGAAAGTATCATGCCATAGACCCAGTCGTCAACGATATATGAACAGGTCACGGTGAAGCTGCCGTCAGCGTTTTTGATGATATTATCCTCGTCAAATTCGTCATACACACGGTATGCCATTCTGCCGCTTATTTTCAGTGTTATTTTGCGTGCATAGCTGTAATCGGGAGCTTCGGCGATTTCCTCGGAAATGTTCGGGCGATCGCAGATATCCCCCACCACCGCATTTTTCATTCGTCTGAGCTTAAAAAGGCGCATTGCCTGTTTTTCAAAGCAATATGCGCTGAGATACCATGTTTTGCTCCTGAACCGCAGCTGCACCGGAAATGTGCTTCTGCGGCTTTTTTCGCCCATGGAATTATAATAATCAAAGGAAAGCATACGCTTTTCAAAGATACACTTTCTGATGTCGGCATAAAGCTCCTGCTGAGAGCTGCCCCAGTCGGAGAAATCTATCTGCACCCAGTCAGGCTCTTCCGCACCGCCGAAAAATGACCTTATATGTGAGGCAGCACGGCTGTCCGACGCCCCCAGTGCGGCAAAGCCTGCCAGTGCGCCTATAAGCTCCGTCTTTTCCTCGTCGGTAAGCACTGACTTGTCAAGGGAATAGCCCTCGGTTATCCTTATGCCGCCGCTTCTGCCACGCTCCGCATACACTGGGAATCCCGCCTGCGAAAGAGCTTCGATATCACGATAGACCGTACGCACGGATATCTCGAAATGCTCCGCCAGCTCGGCGGCGGTCACGGCTCTTTTGTCAAGCAGAATGTGTATCATTTCAATAAGTCTGGATATCTGCATCACTCTGCACTGCCTGCCAGCAGCATTTCCTCGGCATTCATAAGGGCGGTGTCGGTGATGTTCTCGCCTACCATTATGCGGGCGATCTCCCTCTTACGCTGCTCAAAATCAAGCTTGTGAACAGAGGTAAATGTCCTGCCCTCTCTTGTCTGCTTCTCAATAAGCAGATGATTGTCCGCCATTACCGCCAGCTGCGACAGATGGGTAACGCACAGCACCTGCTGATTTTTAGACACACTTTTGAGCTTTATTCCTATTTTCTGCGCCGCACGTCCGCTGACGCCTGTATCTATCTCATCAAAAATAAGGGTGTGGATATCGTCCTTTTCGGCGATAACGTTTTTCAGCGCCAGCATTATTCTTGAAAGCTCACCGCCTGAGGCTATCTTTGACATTGGCTTCATGCCCTCGCCCTTGTTGGTGGATATCATAAACTCAACGGTGTCCATGCCTGCGGCGGTAAGCTTGCCCTTTTCCATGGCAACGCCTATCTTTACTCCGGGCATATCAAGGAAGTTAAGCTCCTCCTCGACCTGCTTTGAAAATCTCTCCGCTGCCTGACTTCTTGTGGCTGAAAGCTTCTTTGCCTTTTCGGAGACCTGCGCCAGAAGATGCTCCCGCTCCTCGGCAGTCCGCTCTATCTCATCGGAAGAATATCCAAGGGCGCTAAGTTCCCGGGAAGCTTTGTTATAGCACTCCAGAACGTCCGAAAGCTCGGGGCCGTACTTTTTCTTTATGCGGTTAAGCTCGGTTATCCTGTCGGTAAGATATCCGAAGCGCTCTGCGTCAATATCCACATTGTCACGCTCGGAGGATATCTCTGAGATAATGTCGTCCAGCTCCACCCTTACGTTTTCAAGGCGGTCATAAAGCTTTTTAACAGGCTCCATAGTATCTGCAATGGCGGAAAGGTCATCGCAGGCATTGGTTATAAGCTCCAGCGCTCCTGGAACGTCGCTGTCCTCCACGCCTGCAAGGTATTCGTGGGCCTCGCCAAGACCGTTGCGGATATCCTCGCTCCTGCCTGCTATCTGGTACTCGGCTTCAAGCTCCTCGTCCTCGCCCTCTTCGATATTAAGAGAGCCTATCTCCTCCACCTTTATTTTAAGTGACTCTTCACGTTCAAGCATTTCCTTGCGTTCAAGGGACATTTTTTTCAGCCTGCGTGAAACCTCCTGGAGCTGTTTGAAGCTCTCGTGATAGTCGTCACGCTGCTCTTCCAGTCCGCCGTAGCTGTCAAGTATGCCGATGTGCTGCTCGGGGGACATAAGTATCTGATTATCGTGCTGACCGTGGATATTTACTAAGCACTCGCCTATCTCTTTCATTACCGAAACTGTGGAAGCCCTTGAATTTATCCTTGCCACGCTGCCGCCGTCTGCGCTTATCTCACGGGTGAGGGTTATCTGACCGTCATCGTGGGAGATGCCCAGCTCGTCCAGCTTTGCGCACACCTTGTCCGAAAGGTCGGTGAAAAGCGCCGTTATGACCGCCTTGTCGCAGCCTGCACGGACGATATCCTTCGTTATCCTCTGACCGAGGACGGAGTTTATTCCGTTTATAAGTATGGACTTACCTGCTCCCGTTTCGCCCGTGAACACATTGAAGTGGTCAGAAAAGGGAATGGTAGCTTCCTCGATTATGGCAAGATTTTTTATATAAAGCTCACTGAGCATCAAGATCACCTTTTTCTCTGAAAATTACTCCCTGCATTTCCTTGACAAAGGCAGCAGCTTCTTTTTCGGAGCGCATAAGAATAAAAATGGTGTCATCACCTGCGAGAGTTCCCACAACTCCCGAAAATCCCAGTCTGTCAAATGTGGCGCAGGCAGCATTCGCCATTCCCACATGGCACTTGAACACCACCGTATTCATGGCATGATCCACTTCGATCACCGAATCCTTCAGGAGCCGCGGTATATCGGCGGAGCTTTTCTCGGGGACGTAATATTTGTCCTCACGCTTTATCAGCCCCAGCTCACGTATATCCCTTGAAAGCGTTGCCTGAGTAACGTTTATTCCACGCTCAAGGAGCATTTCCCTCAGCATTTCCTGAGTTTCCACCTGACAGCTTTTTACTATTTCAAGGATTGTTTCATGCCTGCTTGCTTTCATAACAGCCTCCGTCACATACCCTTTATGGGGTTGATTAGCTTCCTGTTTACGGCATTGTAAAATGAATTGCCCGTTATATCTATGAGCCGAAGAAGCTTATCCGACTTTGAAACGATTATTTTATCGTCCCTGCCGAGGCTTCCCGACATTCTTCCGTCAACGCTGAGACAAAGTGAAATGCTGTCCCTTGTTTTGTGCGTAACCTCCAGCTTTTTTCCCGTGGAGAAAAGCATTGGCCTTGACACCAGCGAGTGGGGGCACACGGGGGTCATAAGGATACATTCAAGGTCAGGCTCCAGTATCGGGCCGCCTGCGGACAAGGCATACGCCGTAGAGCCTGTGGGCGTGGAGAAAATAAGTCCGTCCGCCCTGACGGAGCTTACCTCTGCGCCGTTGGCTGTAACATAGAAATCCGACAGCCTTGCGTACTGTGCGGATATGACGATATCGTTAAGGGCGGTGAAATGCTCCGACTTATCGCCCTGAACGAACTCGCAGTCAAGCATCATGCGGTTCTCAACGGTATAGTTGCCGCTCATGAGCTTGGAAAGGTTGTAAAGCTCGTCCGTTTCCATGGAAGCCATAAATCCCAGCCTGCCCGTATTTATTCCCAGCAGCAGCTTATTGAAGCCTGCGGCATATTCGGAGGCTTCAAGGATAGTTCCGTCACCGCCTACTGCGATTATCAGGTCGCACTCCTCAGCAGCCCGGGAAATGGGCTTGAACTCCACATAGCCCGCCTTTGGGAAATGCTCTTTCAGCGCCTCGTCGCACATAACGCCAAAGCCCATATTATGGAGCATCGAGCACACCTTTGCAGATGTCTCATATGCGTTCTTTTTTGAAAAGTTGGGGTATATGACCGTTTTCAAAATCATCGCTCCTTATGCTTTTGCTTTACGTGCTTCCGACACGACCCTTGCGCAGTCGATAACATCGCTCTGTGCGTCCTTTTCGGCAAGGATAAGGAACTCGATGTTCCCGTCCCCACCCTTTATGGGGGAATATTCCAGCCCCTTTACGCCCATTCCAACGGAACCGCAGAAGGTGTATATCTCATTTACGGCCCTGAGCTGAGCCTTTTCCGACTTGACTATGCCGTTCTTGCCGATGTCGCTCCTGCCGCATTCAAACTGTGGTTTTATAAGCATTGCGGCTTTTCCGCCGCTTTCAAGCAGCTCGTATATTTTCGGTATGACCTTGGTGAGTGATATAAAAGAAACATCGGTACAGATAAAGCTTATAGGCTTATCAAACTCCTCCGCAGAAACGTTCCTGATATTCATTCCCTCAAGGTTCGCAACACGCTCATCTGCCGCAAGCTTGGGGTCAAGCTGACCGTGGCCCACATCAACGGCATACACATACGCCGCCCCACGCTGGAGCAGGCAGTCGGTAAAGCCACCTGTGGAAGCACCGATATCCATGCAAACAAGCCCCGAAACATCTATATGAAAGCTGTCGAGGGCTTTTTCAAGCTTTAAGCCTCCCCTGCCCACATATGCGGGAAGCTCAGCCGTCACCTTTACCTCGTCCTCCTCGGATATCTCCTTGGCGGGCTTTGTGACGACCTCGCCGTTTACCGTTACGCCGCCCTCGGATATCATCTTCTTAGCAAGCTCACGGCTTTTTATCATCTTATTTTCTGTAAGATATACATCAAGTCGCATACATTTATATCCCAATTTTTTTAATAATTTCCGTGATCCCGTCCTTGTCAAGACGAAATCTTTTAAGTACGCTTTCGGTCTTTGCCTGCTTTACAAATCCGCTCATGGCATTTATACGGATATCGCCCTTGTAGCCCTTTTCCTCCAGTGCAGAGGTAAGATGCTCGCCTATGCCGCCGTTTTTCAGCGACTCCTCAAACACGATTATCCTGTCATATTCCATGCAGATATCTGTCACGGCACGCTCTATGGGGAAAATTCTCACAAGCTTCAGTATATCCGCTTCAAGGTCATTTTCCCTTACTGCCTGAGCTGCCGTGAGTCCTGTTCTTCCGTAGCAGACTGCAAGCACCTTTCCGCCGTGCTTTTCATAGCAGAACATATTTTCCCTGTCAAGCTCCATATGTACGCCCTGCACCTCCGCTCCTCTGGGATATCTTACAGCGGCAACGGAAGGGGTATCATATATCGCCATTCTCAGGCAAAGCCTAAGTTCGTCATAATCCGACGGAGAGAAAATCGTTACATTCGGTATGCAGGTGAGCATTGGCACATCGAAAAGTCCCTGATGGGTCTCGCCGTCCTCGCCTACAACGCCTGCACGGTCAATGCCCAAAACGATGTGCGTCCTGCTGATGGCAGCGTCGTGTATCAGCTGGTCGTATGCCCTCTGCAAAAAGCTGGAATACACCGCAAAAACAGGGGTCATTCCGCTTACGGCAAGCCCTGCCGCAAATGTCACGGCGTGCTGCTCCGCAATGCCCACATCAAAAAATCTGTCGGGGAATTTTTCCGCAAAGAAATTAAGCCCTGTGCCGTATTTCATGGCTGCGGTTATGGCGCATATCTTCCTGTCGCTTTGGGCAAGCTTTGCCAGCTCTTTTCCGAAAACTGCAGAAAAGCTGTCGCTGCTTATTATCTCGGGATTGCCGCTTTTTATAGCATTGGGGGCAACGCCGTGGAACGCTCCGGGATTGTTCTCCGCAGGAGTGTAGCCCTTGCCCTTGACGGTGTTAACATGGATAAGCACGGGCTTTTTTGCTGCCTTTGCCGCCCTTAGATTTTCTTCCAAACTTTCAAGGTCATGGCCGTCAACGGGGCCAAGATATACAAAGCCCAGATTTTCAAACATGGTAGGCCCCGAAACAAGTCCGCTGGAGCGGTAGAGAAGCCAGCGCATAGTGTCCTTTGATGCAAGGAGCACTTCCTTGATAGGCTCACCGATAATGGGAGTCTTGTCAAGAACACCCGCAACGTTCTTTTTCACGTCCATATACGCCTTTTTTCCACGTATAGAGGAAAGATATTTTGCAAATGCGCCCACATTCTTTGATATGGACATTTCATTGTCGTTAAGTATTACAATAAGGTTATCATCGCTTTTGCCTGCGTTGTTAAGTCCCTCGTATGCCATTCCGCCTGTGAATGCGCCGTCGCCTATGACTGCGATAACGTTGTGATCGTCGCCGTTCAGCCTCATTGCCTTTGCGATGCCGCAGGCTGCGGAAATGGAATTGCTGCTGTGTCCGCTGATGAAGCTGTCATGCTCGGACTCGGAAGGCTTTGCAAACCCCGATATGCCGCTTTCCGTTCTGAGGGTGGAAAACCTGTCCAGCCGCCCTGTCAGCAGCTTGTGAGTATATGCCTGATGCCCCACGTCCCATATTATCTTGTCCTTGGGCGAGTCAAATACACGGTGGATAGCCATGGTAAGCTCCACTGTGCCGAGATTTGAAGCCAGATGTCCCCCATTTTCGCTGACGGTATTTATGAGGATACTTCTTATCTCCCTGCAAAGCGCCTTGCACTGGGGAACGGTAAGCTTTTTAAGATCCTCGGGAAGCTTCAGCTCGCTCAGTCTGACAGTTGAATTATTTCTCATCTCTATCGCTGTCCTTTGCCTGTGTTACAAATAAAGCGGCATTACAAATGCCAGCGCAATGCCAAGTACCGCACCGCTCGCCACCTCAAAGGGGGTGTGTCCCAGATATTCCTTCATTACCGCAACGCCTGTGTTTGCCGCCTGCGCAAAATGCTCTATGGACTTGGCGGAGCGTACCTCGTCAAGAAAGCGGTTTATCTTGTTTATCTCCTTTGCCTGCAGTCCTGCCGCACGGCGCACGCCCATTGCGTCATACATGGTTATGAGCGCAACTATGCACATTATGGCAAACTGAGTGGAATTTGCGCCGTCAACACGATAAACGCCTGCCGCCGCAGAGCATACCATTGCCGAATGTGCGCTGGGCCAGCCCCCTGCTCCGAAAAGCCTTTCAAAGCTGAACTTCTTATACTTTATCAGGTTGATGATAGTTTTAAGAAGCTGGGCTATGCACCATCCCACGATAGATGTTACAAGGATATAATTATAATACTTCATTAGATTTCGTGCGGATATCCGCACTGCTCCTTTCTAAATATCCGATCAATACTGCCTTTTAAGAAGTGACGCTGTAAGCTCGGTGATAAATCCGTTGTCGGGAAGCTTTTCTATGGCTGCCATGGCTCTGTCGGTAAGCTCTGCTGCCTTTGCCTTTGCGGCTTCCAGTCCGAAGATCGCAGGATATGTGGATTTGTTCTGCTCCTCATCGCTGTGGACGGGCTTGCCAAGCAGCTTTTCATCTGCGGTGATGTCAAGGATATCATCGACTATCTGGAAAGCAAGTCCCAGGCACTCGCCGTATTCCTCGGCAACAGGCAGCATATCGTCTCTTCCTGCGCAGATAACGCCCATTTCGCAGGCGCATTTTATCAGTGCGCTGGTTTTCATGGAATACATTTTCAGGAGAGACTCGCCGTCTAAACGGCTGCCCTCGTTCTTTATGTCAATGACCTGACCGCCTATCATACCCATAACGCCCACATTGCGGGAAAGGCACTTGATGAGCTTCACTCTCTGCTCAAAGGAAAGCTTGTCATCGGAAGCGATGACCTCAAAGGCGTAGTTTTCCAGCGCATCGCCTGCAAGAAGCGCCTGCGCCTCGTCAAACTGCTTGTGGCAGGAGGGCTTTCCACGGCGGAAATCGTCATTATCCATGCAGGGAAGATCGTCATGGATAAGGGAAAATGTATGTATCATTTCCAGCGCACAGGCAGCGTCAAGGGCTTTTTCCTCTGCGCCGAAAATGCATGCAAACTCAAGGCAGAGCACAGGTCTTATGCGCTTTCCCCCTGCGCTGAGAGAATATCTCATAGCTTCGGGGCAGATGAGCTGAGCGCCTGCATTTTCCTCATTGTATGCGCCCATAAGTTCGCCCAGCCTGCGGTTTATGACAGCCGCATATCTTTCAAGCTGCTCTTTCATCATAAGTCCTCCGCACAGGTGACTTTCATAACAGCCTTTTCAGCCTCGTCAAGCTGCTTTTTGCAGTCGGCAAGCTCTTTTGCACCTGTTTTATATAATTCAATGGCTTCATCAAGGGGAACATCTCCTGCGGAAAGCTTTGAGATTATCCCGTCCACCTTTTTTACCGAGTTTTCAAAGTTCATTATCCATTCTCCTTATCTGATTCGAGAATTACCGCCTGCGTCTCGCCGTCGGAAAATTTAAGCGTTACCTTATCATCTGCCGAAAGCTCCGCCGCATTCCTTACAAGTCTGTCGTCCTTATAAACAAGGCTGTAGCCCCTTGTCATTATTTTCAGCGGACTGAGTGAATCAAGCTCCGCTGCCTTTGCGGCAACAAGCATTCTGCGCTTGTCAAGATACGCCTTTACAGCGTCGTTCAGCCGCTTTTCGTATGATATAGTCCTTTCCCTGCGCACCGATATCTCGGCAGAGGGAATATAGTTTTTAAGCTTTGCTTCACGGATAAGAAGCTCATGCTTTTTCTCCGCCACAAGCCTTTTCAGGCCATCTGCCAGAGCGCTTTCATAGCCTGCGATAACGCCTTTCATTGTACCGGTCTCAGGCACTGCAAGCTCTGCCGCAGCCGAGGGCGTGGGAGCACGCAGGTCGGAAACAAAATCTATGATCGTGGTATCCGTCTCGTGACCGACAGCGGAGATAACAGGTGTCTGCATGGCAAATACCGTTCGTGCTATCTTCTCGCTGTTGAACGCCGCCAGATCTTCGGGCGAACCGCCGCCTCTGCCGCAGATGATAACATCACAGCCGCAGCCGTCCGCAAATACAAGTGCCTCGCATATGGACTCCACCGCATAATCCCCCTGCACCACGCACGGGAAAATAACAGCCTCGCCCACAGGATAACGCCTGCTCAGGATATTCAGGATATCCTGCAAAGCCGCTCCCCCTTTTGCCGTTACAATGCCTATCTTTGACGGAAAACGGGGCAGTGGTTTTTTGTAGGCTGTATCGAAAAGCCCCTCTGCGGCAAGCTTTTCCTTCAGCTGCTCAAAGGCAAGAAACTGCGCTCCCACGCCGTCGGGCTGGATATCGGTGACATATATCTGATAAACGCCGTCACGCTCGAACACCTGTAAGCTGCCCATAACTATGACGCTCATGCCGTTCTGGGGCATAAAGCTCATTCGGGAAGCAAAGCTGCTGAACATGACCGCCTTTACGGACGACTCCCTGTCCTTGAGGGTGAAATAAAAGTGACCTGTGCGCATATGATGCGTAAAGCCCGATATCTCGCCCTTTACAAGGAGACCTCTCAGCTTGATGTCCTCCTTGAGCTTGAAAGCCATGTATCTGTTAAGCTGTGATACGGTTAAAATACTGCTCATTTAAACTTGCCTTTCGTATGAATAATATCCGTAGAGAGCTGTTCCCGCCGCATTGTCGCAGGAAAATTCGGGTGCGGAGAAATACACCTTGTCAAGCTTTTCGTTAAGCCTTGCGCATATGTACCTGTCGGACATTACGCCCCCTGCAAATATCACGGGGATATCTCCGTACTTCTCCCTTGCAAAAACAGTCATCTCATAGACGGAGGCAAAGACCGCATCAAGCACAAATCTTGCGGCAGTTTCCTTTGATGCGCCCTCGTCCAGCATCTTCCTTACCTTGTTTTCAAAGCCGGACAGGCAGCAGCAGCCGTTTTTCATAACAGCCCTTGCCTTTACCGTTTCGGAAGCATTGTCCGAAAGGCGCTCCAGCTCTGCTCCGCAGGGAAAACGAAGTCCCAGCATAAGCCCTGCCCTGTCGATAAGCTGACCTGCTTTAAGGTCAAGGGAGGTGGATATCTCCGTCACTTTGATAAGCTCATTTTCGCTTGGCTCACAGTAAAGGCAGTCGGTAGTGCCGCCGCTTACGTGGAAGGCAATGAACGGCTCATTTATATGTGAAAGCTTATCCGCCGAGAAAAGCGCCGCCAGAATATGGCCAATCTGGTGAGATGTCTTCATAACAGGAATGCCCATTGCCGCACCCATGCAATCCGCAAGCCCCTCTCCGCAGAGGAAGCAGGGCATATATGAGCCGTCAATATTCCTTGGTCTGAAGGAAACGCCTATAGCGGTGATATCCGTCTTTCCGCCGTATTCCGAAAAGAGCCTGCCGAACATCTCGGGCAGCTGCTTTGTGTGATGAAACACAGCGTCCGACTGGCGCAGTCCCGCTTCGCCTGCCTTTACGGGCAGAAGCTTCTTGACGGAAAGCATTTTTTTGCTGTCACTGTCGTAAAGAGCGGCAGAGGTGGTGTAGTTGCTGGTATCTATTCCGAGAAAAAGCGACATTATTCTTCTGCCTCGGTCTTTTCCTCAGCCTTGGTATCAGACTTTTTTTCGGGGCATCTTCCGCTTCTGGAGAATGCGCCGAGAACGCCGTTTACAAACTGAGTATCGTTATCGTAAGCGTACTTCTTCATTATCTGGACAGCCTCGCTGATGGCAACATTTACGGGGACTTCTTCCTCGTACAGGCACTCATATATAGCAAGTCTCAGCACGGCAAGGCTCACCTTTCCGATACGGTTGACCTTTCTCTTTTCGCTGTATTCGCCGATGATGCCGTCAAGCTCTTCCGCCTTTTCGTCAACAGACTTGAACAGGCGCTTTACTTCATCGTTAAAATCGAACTCGTCCGCTTCTGCGGCTGACTCAATGATCTCATCGCAGGAATCATCCCTGAACAGCTTCTCGAATATCAGCAGAAATGCCGCCTCTCTGATGTGGCTTCTTTTTAAATGCTTACCCATAATTATTCATTCCTTCCCCGTATCCGAATGCGGAACGGAATTTATCATCTATTCAACAAATGCTTTTAAGCCCGGAGAGAATATCTTTTTTTGATATTCTCCACAGGCTGTTTTCTGCAATATATTTATTATATCACATCTTTAAGAATTACACAACTACTTAACCTCAAAAATTCTGATATTTTCCGCAGGAATTGTGACTTCTGTTAACAGAATGTCCTTTATCTGTGCTGCCTGCTCCGCCGCAAGACCCTCTGACTTTACCACGATGCTGGCAGTTTCGCCGTCCAGATATACCACGCAGTCCTCAAAGCCCTGCGCTCTGATAAGCGACTCCACCTTGCTTTCGCTCTCGGAAAGCTGGGAGAGGTTTACCGCTTCCATGGTATAAGCTGCATTCTCTTCTTCGGTAAGGTCGCCGCCGCCAAGGATCGCAGAAAGGGTCTGCACCGCATCATCACGGGAAGTCATTCGGGAAAGGCGTGCCTGAGCGAAATAGTCGGAAGCTCCCGCTGAGGCAGGCTCCGCAGGGTCGGAGCTGTCCGCACCGACAAATGCCGCATCGCCGTAATTTACCTGAGTATCGGCGGCTGACTGTATCTCCGCATCTGCAGCGATGTCATTGCCCACCTCTGCGAACACATAGTTCATATACACCGCAATGCCCAGCACAAGGGTAAGGCTTGCAAGTATGATCTGCTTTTTGCCGATGATAAGATTTGGTTTGCGCATAATAAATTCCTCCGTTTTATATAATGATATTATTCCATCGCTGTTACATATACACGATTTGAGGGTATCCCCAGTGCGGCGGTGACGGCACGGTAAACATCTTCACGGACTTTGTCCGAATTTCCGCCGTCGCACACTGCCACAACGCCCGTTATAACGGGCACATTTATCTTTCTGACCAGCGCCTCCTCTCCGCCTGAGCCTTTTACGGTAACATAGTCACGCTCCTCTCTGTCTGCCCCGAGCTTTTGGGCTTCGGCATACACATATTCCTCCGTGGAGCTGACAGTTACCATGACCTTTACCATGCCTACGCCGTCTATGGCGGATAGGATAGTCTCGAGCCGCTCCTCGGTCTGCGTGCTGTAGTCGCTCCATGAGGCGCTTTCGGGCACGTCCTGTGTCTGTACGGTATTTTCGTTCTTATCCCCTCCCGAAAAAAGTATCATCAGCATTCCCATTATGCCAAGGGCTGCTGCGGCTGTCATTGCCTTTTTGCTTGAAAGGAGCTTTCTGACCAGCTCCCGAATATCAGCTCTCATTTTCAGCGCTCCTCTCATTTTTGACTTCGACCACGGTATCCTCCCCCAGAGCATCACGCAGAAGCTTATATGTCTTATCTTTTTCTGCCCCGTCGGAGAGACTTACCGTGACCTTACTAATAGATATGCTGCCATCGGAAAAATTATTTACATCTGCGGATATTTTTACGGCGGTTATGCCGTTTTCTTCAAGCAAAGCGCCTATATTCCCGCACAGCTCCGACTGAACGGTCTCGCTCAGCCCTTTGGCATATATCTCCTCATAGTCCGAGGAAATGCCCTCATCGGGCACAAAGTCATCAAAGCTGATGTCAGCGCCGATGAACGGAGTGATAACTGCAAGTATCATCACCAGCGAAAATATCATATTTATCTGCTTTGAGAATTTTTCATCGGGCATTATGCCGCTCAGCGCCGAAAAAATTATCCCCAGAAAGCAGGCGGAAGCCGCCGCACCTCTGAATATGTCCATATCGTCTCCTTTAAGCCGCCGTCATACCGGCCGCCATAAGTATCACCGTTGAAATAACGAACATCACCACAAAGCAGGCAAGCACCGCCCCTGTCATTGCCAGCAGAGACGCCGCTCCGCCGAAAAATCTGCCCAGCTCCTTTGCACCGAAAAGCTCCGCCGCCGCTTCCCCTGCGGTCATGGCAAGGTACAGGCACAGAGTTTCCAGAATTGGCGGCAGCAGGGTCACGCAGAGGGCGATTATGCCGAAAGCTCCCGTTGCACCACGCAGCAGCCCCAGTCCCGAGCGCATGGTGGTGTATGCGTCCGCCACGGCGCTTCCCACTATGGGAACGAAGTTCGATACCACGAATTTTGCTGCCTTAACTCCAAGGGTATCGGCAGATGTGCCCACAATGCTCTGAATTGAAAGCAGCCCCGTGAATACGGTCATCATCAGCCCAAGGAAAAGAGATGTCCATTTTTTCAGCAGTCCGGTTATTGATGAAAGGCTGAACGCAGGGTTAACAGCGTCGATTATATTCATTGCCATGCAGACGGATATGACGGGGACAAGCACATCTGAGGCTATTTTCACCGCCGCCTGCGCCAGCAGAAGCACCGTCAGGTTATACCCTGCGGAAGCGGTCACATTTCCAGATGCCGCCGCTATCCCCGTAAACACAGGCACATAGCACACAAGGAAGTCGCTGCCCTGAACAAGGGTCTGAGCCGCCGTGTCGATGCAGCCTTCAAGTGATGGCACCGTTACTCCCACCGCCGCCAGAACCGCCACTGTACGGTATATCTTCTCCGAACCGCCGCTCTGAACCACGTCCGCTGCCGCTCCACCTGCCGCTGCAAGTATCACCACGGAGATCACCGTTCCGAAGAGCCGCAGAGGTGCGGCAGCGCTGTGTTTCAGCTTTTCGGTCATGTAGGCAATGACCGTTTTGGGAGAAAGTGAGGTTATTCCCTCAGGGTCATCGGGGGAGATGTTATTTTCCCGCAGAAATTCCGCCGCATCATAGGGCAGGCTGTCGGCAGTGTCATTTGCGCCGTAATCCTCCGCCAGTGAGGATATGTCCGCAGGCTCCTCCGCTCCCACATTTGTGCCGAAAACAAACAGAAAAGCCGCCCAAAGCATTATCATCAAAAGCTTTTTCATATAAGTCCCTCAGTATATCAGTCCTGCGGCAAGGTCAGCCGCCTTTTCAAACAGCGGCAGGGCTATGACCAGAAGCGACGTTCTGCCTGCCGTCTCCGCCTGTACCGCCAGCGCACCCTCGCCGCTGTCACGGCAAATATCCCCTGCAAGGCGGGTCAGAAAGCATATCCCCAAGCCTTTTAACAGAACGGTAAAATAGAACGGATCAGCTCCGCTGCGGACAAAAATAGCCTCCAGCCGCTCTATAACAGGCATTACACCCATGACTACCGCCCACATTATCCCCACTGCCGCAGCAGTCTTTACCATTACGCCGTATTCCTTTGCGCCGTTATCAAACACCCGACAAAGCGCCGCCGTGAAGATGCACACGCCTGCTATCAGCGCCAGCTTGTCCGCAGTCATATCACACCCCGAAAGCGTCACGGACACGCTCGAAAAGCTGTGCTATCTCGTCTATCATAAGCATAAGCACCACCACAAGCCCCGCAAGGGTGGTCATAAGTGCCTGCTCGTCACGCTCCGCCTTTTTGAGCAGAACGTTCAGCACAGAAACGATTATCCCCACGCCTGCCACCTTGAAAATAAGTTCGATATCCATTGCTTTTTTGTCCTCCGTAAGCTGCTTGGTATTACACGATGATGACTGCTATCACTGCCCCTGCTATGGCTCCCAGCGCCCTGTACAGCCGTCCCTTTGCCTTGTACTGCTCGCCTGCGTCGATGATGAGCCTGTCCGTTTCCTCGCAGGCAAGGGACAGTGCGGAAAGCTGACCGTCACAGCTGCATGAGCCGAGAACGTTTCCCACACGACAGATAAGAGCTTTATCATCTTCGGTGAAAGCTCCTCCGTTTTCATTTACCGCCATGCTCCACGCCTCGGAGAAGGTCATATTCCCCGTTTCCACCTCTGACTGTATAAGCTCGTTAAGAGCGGATATGAAGCTTATCTCGGAGGATATCTCACCCTCGCACAGCCGCCTTACCATTTCCGTGACCTCCAGCGCTTCGTACCTTACCATGAGCCGCAGGGATTCAAGCATATTTCTGAGGGCTTTCAGTCCGCAGAGCCTGCGCCTGAGGCTGTCCGCCGCAAAAAATCCTGTCATTGCCGACATAAAAAGCAGGAGCATTATCCCCGTTATCTTAACCATTGCGCTGCTCCTTTCCGCAGGCTTCGATAAGCTCTCTGCCGCTGTATATCTTAACTATCTCACGCTGATGAACAAAAACTATGTACTCAAAAACGCCCTCGGCAATGAGCCGCCTGATATGCTCCCGACGCATAAGCTCATCGGGTGAGCCGCAGTGGACTGCTACCGCCGCCTTTACTCCGCTGAGAGACGCCAGCCGCAGGGCACGGATATCCTCCTCCGAGCCTATCTCATCGCAGACTATAAGTCTGGGTGACATTGAGCGCACTGCTGTAATTATGCCGTCCCCCTTGGAAAAGCCGTTCAGCACGTCCGTATTTGCTCCAACGTCATTGTTGGTCACACCGCCGCAGGCAGCAGCGATCTCCCCACGCTCGTCAATGAGGGAAACGGGGAACCTGTCCCCTGCCTGACGGCAAAGGTCACGGAGAACGGTGGTCTTTCCCGAACACGGCTCGCCGCATATAAGCACTCCCGTCGGGCGCTTCACGCAGTCGGAAAGCCTGTCCGCCGCACCTTTTATCTCCCTTGCAATGCGAAAGTTTATCCCGCTTATGTATTTTAAGTTTTCCACCCGCCCATCAGGTGAATAAACTGCAGTTCCGCAGATACCCGCACGGTGTCCCCCTGCAACGGTGATAAATCCCCTGCTTATCTGCCCCTGACAGCTGTGAACGGAAAATCTGCACAAAGCCTCAAAGGTGCGGCGGATATCATCGGCAGTGACCGTCAGCACCTGCTGAGGAGATGGCGATTTCATCGCCAAAGCAAGTCCATTTGCATTCAGAAAACAATAACCCTTTTCGGTGGTTATCCCCACAGCCTTTCCCGCCCGCAGACGTATTTCGCAGAGCTTTCCCATGCTTTCATCATATGCGGCAAGTGCTCTGTAAACCGTGCCGCCGAAATATCTCAGAATACTGTTATCCATAGCTTTTCGTCCTTTCCTTTTTGTACAGTCTATTCAGCTGTAAAGGAACATATGACAAAAATGCAGCAAACGAGTTTGACAAAGCATTTAATGCTTACAGCAAAAGTCAGGAGGAATTTTTTATACTAAGAACCAATTAAAAACTATACAAAAAATCGAGCATAATCTTGCGTATATGGATTATGCGATGATTTTTTGTCTATAGTTTTATTGGTGATTAGTATTATTTACAGTCATTCCGCCGTTAACTGATAAAAACAAAAAATCCTCTGAGAGAAATTCTCCCAGAGGATTTTTTATAAACCACAGAAATTATAAAAACAGATTAGGCTCAGTCTCATGCTTCTTGGGGCGACCCATAAGGCACTTTATAGCGTCATGGGGATCAGCACCGTTGTAAAGCACGTTGTAGCACTGCTCGGTGATAGGCATACAGATGTTGTTTTTCTGAGCTATCTCATATGCTGCCTTGGTGCAGAAGTAGCCCTCAACGGTTCCCACCTGCTTTACAGCCTCGGCGGGATCTGTGCCCTTGCCGATAAGTATGCCTGCACGCCTGTTGCGGCTGTGCATACTGGTGCAGGTAACGATAAGGTCACCCACGCCCGAAAGGCCTGCAAAGGTCTCTCGCTTGCCGCCCAGAGCCATTCCCAGACGGGTTATCTCGGACATACCTCTTGTCATAAGGGCTGCCTTGGTATTGTCACCGTAGCCCATTCCGTCGCATATGCCTGCGCAGAGAGCGATGATATTTTTAAGTGCGCCGCCCATTTCGCAGCCTACTACATCGTCGTTTATGTAAATTCTGAGAGTACTGCTGGACATTACGCTCTGAACATAGTCAGCCTCTTCGGGTATCTCGGAAGCTACGACCACTGTTGTGGGCATTCCGATAGCCACTTCCTCCGCATGGGAAGGGCCTGTGAGCACAACAATAGGTCTGCCGATCTCTTCCTTTACGACTTCACTTATAAACTTGAGAGAACCGCCCTCAAGTCCCTTGCCTGTGTTTACCACAACGGTGTTTTCGCTGATGAAAGGTGCGGCTTCCTTTGCCACGCTTCTTACGAAATTAACGGGGATACCAAGAATAACAAGGTCCTTGCCCGTTACGCAGGAGATATCATCGGTGAGCTTTATGCTCTCGCTTATCTTGACACCGGGGAGCTTTGCCTTGTTTTCGCCGTCACGCCTGATATCGTCAAGCTCGGACTTGAACTTTGCCCATACTGTTACGTCATGACCCATTTTGTCCATCATTACTGCAAGGCTCAATCCGAATCCGCCTGAACCGAGAACGGCAATATTTGCTTTTTCCATGCGCCTGAACCTCCTAAATTTATTTAACTACGTCCGAATCGTTCATTACGTCTGTTTTCTTCTTGCTGCCGAATTTGTTTTCAGTGCCGTTTCTGAGGCGCTGGATATTGGAGCGGTGCATATAAATGAGCAGGATACTTGTGCAGAGCACCAGTCCCGTATGTATCAGCGCTCTTTCGATGCCCACGTTATACATGAACATGTGCACGCAGAATGTGATTATAGGATATACCGCTGCCGAGAGTATGGAACCGAGGGAAACATATCTGGATATAGCAACCACGATTATGAAAAACGGTATTACTATGCAGAATGTAACAGGGTCGATGACCAGCAGGATAGAGCATGAAACAAGCACGCCCTTTCCGCCCTTGAAGCCGTAGTACAGCGGGAAAATATGACCGATTATGGAAAAAAGTCCCGAGATATATCCGATAGTTCTTTTATCCACCAAAGCATGAACACTTTCAAAATCGGCACCCATAAGCAGCTTTGCTATCTGCAGGGAAATCAGAACCGCAACAACGCCCTTTGCCAGATCGCCGATAAGCGTCAGCAGGGCAGGCACCTTTCCGTAGCAGCGCAGGGTATTTGTAAGCCCTGCGTTCTTGCTTCCGTGTTCTCTTATATCCTCATGCTTTAAAAGCTTTACAACTATTATAGCCGAGTTGCAGCTTCCCAGCAGATATGATATCACCGCTGTGAGCAGCAATGTGAGTATCAGCATTTGATCTACCCCCAAAAATTACTTAGTATCCTGATTGTCTCTTTCTCTGATAACAAAGCGGACGGGCGTTCCTGTAAGTCCGAAGGTCTGGCGTATCTGATTTTCAATGTATCGCTGATACGAGAAGTGGAACAGGTCTGCACGGTTCACAAAGACAACGAATGTGGGCGGTCTTACCGATGCCTGAGTCATATAGTATATCTTCAGGCGTCTGCCCTTGTCGGAGGGGGGCTGAACTCTTGTGGTGGCATAAGAAAGCACATCGTTGAGCATACCTGTGGTTATTCTCATGCAGTTCTGGGAATTTACGCTGTTTATAAGCTCAAATAGCTTATCCACACGCTGACCCGTTTTTGCGGAGATGAATATGAAAGGAACATATGACATGAAGCTGAACTTTTCCTTCAGGTCATTGGTATATTCCTCCATAGTGCCTGTGCTTTTGTCAACAGCGTCCCACTTGTTGACGGCAACGATGCACGCCTTGCCCTGCTCATGGGCATAGCCCGCTACCTTGGAATCCTGATCGGTAAAGCCCACAAGTGCGTCGATAACGATAACGCACACGTCGGCACGGTCAACTGCCATATAAGCTCTCAGCACGCTGTAATGCTCTATTTTTTCGGTTATCTTGGACTTTCTTCTGATACCTGCGGTATCAATGAAAACGTACTTGCCGTCCTCATTCTCGATGATAGTATCGGTAGCGTCACGGGTGGTTCCCGCAATATCGGAAACGATAGCTCTCTCCTCGCCTGCAATGCGGTTGATAAGGGAGGATTTTCCAACGTTCGGCTTTCCGATAACGGCTACCTTGATATACTCCTCATCATATTCGGGAGTGTCCTCCTTGGGGAAATACTTGAATATCTCATCAAGCAGATCGCCCGAACCGTGTCCGTGAAGTGCGGATACGGGGAACGGATCGCCCATGCCAAGATTATAGAACTCATAAAACTCAGGGGGAGGCTCGCCTATGCCGTCGCACTTGTTTACCGCAAGTATAACGGGCTTGCCGCTCTTCTGGAGCATGGAAGCTACCTCATAATCATCGGCAGTAACACCGCAGCGCATATCGGTAAGAAAAACTATAACATCTGCCTTTTCGATGGCAACCTGTGCCTGACGTCTCATCTGGGCAAGGATGACATCGTCGCTGGCAGGCTCGATTCCGCCTGTATCGACTATCATAAACTCCCTGTTGCGCCACTCGCATTTGGAATAAATACGGTCACGGGTAACGCCGGGGGTATCTTCAACAATAGAAAGGCGCTTGCCTACCAGCTTGTTGAAAAGGGTGGATTTACCAACATTGGGTCGGCCCACCACCGCAACTATCGGCAATGACATATTATCATCTCCTATCTTTATTCAACACCAAGGATACCGTCCAGCAGAGAAAAGCCGTCGTTGTCGGTCAGGCGTATTTTCACGCCCAGAGCCTCCTCTACCTGCGGTATGGTGATATCGTCGAGAAAAATATCGCTGTCACGCATTATCATAGATTTTGTGAGCAGAAGCTCGGTTCCCAGCGGCTTATCTTTCAGCTGAGCCATAATATCCTGCGCTGTCAGCAGACCTGCAACGGTGATGGTCTCACCGAAAAAGTCATTCACAATTTTATATACCCTGCATTTCAGGTTTTTATACTTCTGTTCAGCCATCTGCGCAAGCCCTGAAATAAACCCGAATGCGGCTGCGCCTGTGGCAATGGATACCTCCCGCTGATCCTCTGGCGGGTCGGAAAGTTTAAGCGCCGACTCAAACTCATCATACAGTGAGCGGAGCATTCCCACGCCGTTTTCATACTGTGGATATTCCTCGTAGAAATCAGCATCATGGAGAGGTCTCTTTGCAATAAGATAAAATTCGTCAGAGGGGAAAACCAGCCTTGTACCGTATTTTTCAAGGAACTCCTGCTGGAAGCCCTCGATAATGTCGATAGCCTCCCCTGCCGTTTTTTCATTAAAAAGGGTAAGGGGGTAAAGCCCCTCTCTGAACTTTGTAAGACCAACGGGAACGATAGCAACGCTGTTTACATTTGGCATAAGGCTGCCAAGGTCGGTAAGCGTTCTTCTAAGCTCGTCGCCGTCGTTAAGTCCCGGGCAGAGAACTATCTGGCAGTTCATGGAAATGCCTGCGTCAGCCATTTGACGGAGAAACGCTATCTTCTCACCCGCAAAGCGGTTGTGCATCATCAGGCAGCGCAGCTCGGGATTTGTTGTATGGACAGAAACATTGATATTGAGCTTCATCTCAATAATTCTGTCGATATCCTTCTGCACAAGATTTGTAAGGGTGACATAGTTTCCCTGCAAAAAGGAAAGTCGAGCGTCATCGTCCTTGAAATAAAGGGTCTTGCGCATATTCGGGGGCATCTGGTCGATAAAGCAGAACACGCATTTATTGCAGCAGCTCAGCTTTTTATCCATCAGGAACGTTTCAAATTCAAGCCCCAGATCGTCATATTCGTTCTTCGGGAATTTGAGAATAATGTGCTTATCCCCTCTTTTAAGAGCAAGCGTCACCATGCTTTCCGAAGAATAATACATATAATCAAGCACATCGGAAATTTTATGTCCGTTTACGGATACAAGAATGTCTCCCGCCTTTACGCCGTGATGCCAGGCAGGTGAATCCGCTATTACATTTGTTATCTCAGCAGACATAAAAACCTCCGAAAATTCTAACCTAAGAAAAAAGCAGAGCGGATTGCTCCTGCTCTGCTTTCTGAGGAAACAGAAATTACGCTTCCTTCTTAATTACCTCAACGCCCTTGTAATATCCGCAGTTCTTGCAAACCTTGTGAGGAGCGACCAGCTCGCCGCAGTGTGAGCATCTGGAAAAAGCGGGGGTGTCCAGCTTCCAAACAGCGGAACGTCTCTTATCACGTCTAGCCTTGGATACCTTTCTCTTTGGTACTGCCATTTCAGCACCTCCTTATCATAATAGCCATAAACCCGATACTGCCGTTATTCACAGCCGCATTCGGAAATGTTTAAATCCGCACCGCATTTAGGACACAATCCCTTGCAGTCCTCTTTGCAGAGCAGCTTTGTCGGCATCTGAAGCAACACATCATTTACAGCAAGCTCGTCCACATCAAGGTCATCACCGTCGGTAACGATGTACTCGTCATTGTCGCTGTTAAGGGACTTTACGAGAACGTGCTCGAAATCGAAGGAATAACTGCGTTCAAAGCTGCTTAAGCATCGGTCGCACTCGGCGCTGATTTTCACATCTGCGGTATATTCCAATGTGACTATACCTGCACGGTTGCGAAAAACGCCCTTCAGAGTTACAGGACCGATAAAGCTATAACCATGTATTTCACTCAGCCTTTCGGGGGATACCTGCGCATCAAGCTCCAGCTTTTCGCCGGGTATCTCATAAAGCTGCTTTAAGTTGATAACCATAAAACGCTCCTGTACCAACACACAGCCTATATTATATCATTATTTTTCTGATATGTCAATAGGCTGCACGATTTTTTTTGATTATTTTACTTGATAGCGTACTTTGTAACGCTCTCGGGAAGATCAGCCTTATCAGCGGAAACGGTGAATACTACGTTTACATCGTTGCCTGTGAGCTTGTCGATCTTTGCGAGAAGAGCGCCCAGAGCATCGTAATCAGCTCCGCCTACCTTGAGGATAGAGTCAACAAAGATATCCTTGATATCGTAGTTGCCTGCAACGAGTCCTGCAACAAGGCCGAAGAAAGCTTCAAAGGAATAGATTCTGTAAACGTCGGTGTCAACGATCCTTACACTGTGAGGAATATCGTATCTGAGCTTATCGCTCTTATCAATGCAAACAACGTAACCATCGGTGTTCTGGGAAGCAGCGTTGATCATGTCGATCAGAATCTTAGTTTTTCCGGAACCCTTATTACCTGTAATGATCTTTACCATAATTACTCCATTCTCAGCGGCGAAGATTATTTTTTCGGAGCGGCTCTGCTGACGGATAAGACGCCGCTGTGCAGTCTTGCCCGCAGAACAGGATCGCTCCTGTTCAAAACACAGCACTCCTTATATACTCACCCCGTTGGGGGCTGAAGCCTTTTTTATCTGCCGAGCTTAGCCTCGAGAGCAGCCTTCTGATCCTCATAGCCGGGCTTGCCGAGGAGAGCAAACATATTCTTCTTGTAGCTCTCAACGCCGGGCTGGTTGAAGGGGTTGATGCCGAGCATATATCCGCTTACGGCGCAAGCCTTCTCGAAGAAGTAAACCATGTAGCCGAAGCTCTTTTCAGCAGTGTCCTCAAGCTCAAGAACAACATTGGGAACGCCGCCCTCGGTATGAGCGAGGATAGTGCCCTCATATGCACATCTGTTTACAACAGACATATTCTGGTTTGTGAGGAAGTTAAGGCCGTCAAGGTTTGCAGCGTCGTCTTCAAGGAAGAAGTCCTGCTTGGGCTTCTTGATGTCAACAACAGTCTCAAACATAACTCTGGAGCCGCTCTGGATGAACTGACCCATAGAGTGAAGGTCGGTGGAGAAGATGCAGGAGGAAGGATACAGACCCTTGTTGTCCTTGCCCTCGCTCTCGCCGAAGAGCTGCTTGAACCACTCTGCCATCATTGCGAATGCAGGGTCGTAAGCAACCAGTATCTCAACGGACTTGCCCTTTCTGTAAAGGATATTTCTGATAGCTGCGTACTTGTAGCAGTCGTTATTGTCAAAATCAGCCTTGAGGTCGTTCATAGCCTGTGCAGCGCCTGCCATAACAGCGTCGATATCGCAGCCTGCAACAGCGATGGGAAGAAGACCTACTGCGGTAAGAACAGAATATCTTCCGCCGATATCGTCAGCGATAACGAAGGTCTCATAGCCTTCCTTGTCGGAAAGCTCCTTGAGGGTTCCTCTCGCCTTATCGGTGGTGGCGAAGATCCTCTCCTTAGCGCCTTCCTTGCCGTACTTCTTCTCGATCATCTCTCTGAATACTCTGAAAGCAAGAGCAGGCTCGGTAGTTGTACCGGACTTGGAAATTACGTTAACGGAAAAATCCTTGCCCTCGCAGAGAGAAACGATCTCATTGAGATATGTGGGGGAAATGTTGTTGCCCACATAGTAGATATCGGGTGTGTCTTTCTTCAGATTATTGTAAAGAGGAGACTTCATCAGCTCGATAGCAGCTCTTGCGCCCAGGTAGGAACCGCCGATGCCGATAACGATAAGTATATCGGAATTCTGCTGGATCTTCTTGGCAGCAGCCTTGATCCTTGCAAACTCTTCCTTGTCGTAGTTTACGGGAAGATCGGTCCAGCCGAGAAAATCATTTCCAGCGCCGCTCTTATCCTCAAGGATCTTTGCAGCAAGCTCAGCCTGAGCCTTAGCAGCTTCCATTTCATGAGGAGCGATGAAGCTCTCAAGATACTTTGTATTAAGATGTAAAGGTGCCATTTTCATTATCCTCCAATATATATTGCGCAGTACAAAATGCACATACGCATCATTCCATAGCCATTATTATATTACTATATTTTCGGGGATTTTGCAAGATTTTTTGGCAACATTAACTTAATTAGCCAAAAATTAGTTGATTTAACTAAAAGCAAAACAAATTTTTCAGCATTTCTGACAACACATTTTTGAAATCTTTTTTGCAGATATCCTCTGCCGCACAGATATCGCAGGTCTTTAGGAGCCTTTTGCCGATGTACAGCCTCAGCTCCCCTACCTTGTCGCCCTTTTTCAGCGGAGCATACACTCCTGTTGGCAGGGATATCCTCGCTGTGATGCTCCCCGCACTGCCCTTTGACACCACTACGTTGCCCACAGGCTCCACCGCCAGCCGCACGCTTTCGGCGCAGCCCTGCTTCACAAGGATACTTTCGGGCAGGTCATCGGGTATGGGCGGCGAGGTTATCATATACCCGTCAAAACCGATGTCAAGCAGCTCCTTTGCCAGCGCCATGGCAATATCTTCATCGGGGCAGTCCATAACGGCGGTCACAAAGCAGATATCATCACGCCTTGCACCCTCGGCGGCAAAATATCCCGATGACGGGCCCGTACCGCATTTAAAGCCCACAGAGCCTTTATATCTGTGGCCCATTCGGTTGGCCGTCACCAGCTGCACCTCTCCGCCTTTCAGCTCGTCAATGCGTGAGGTGAACATTTCCGTCAGCTCATTGTGCTTTGAAAGCTCACACAGCAGCAGAGCGGCGTCATGGGCAGTGGTATATTGGGCATCATCGCCGTAATAGCCTGTACATTCGGTAAAAAGAGTATCGTTCATGCCAAGCTCGGCGGCACGGCTGTTCATAAGCTCCGTGAACTTTTCCTCGCTGCCGCTAATTTTTTCCGCAATAACACAGCAGGCATCGTTGGCGTTGCCTATTATCACGCCTTTGAGCAGGTCGCCGAGGGTCATTTTCTCCCCCGGCATTAGCCATATCTGTGCACCCTGCATAGAGTTGGCGTGCTCGCTGGTAACAAGCTCCGTTTCAAGAGACAGCTCTCCCCTGTCCATGGCTTCCGCCGCAAGGAGAACTGTCATAAGCTTGTTGAACGAGCCCATTTTTACTCTTTTATCGCCGTTGTTTTCACGGATAACGGTATGGGTCTCCGCCTCCATCAGCACGTAGCTGCGGGAATATTCCTCCGATATGGTCTCGGCGGACACATTCACTGCGCTCATCATTATAACAGAAGCGGAAATTACCGACAGAAATTTTTCCAGCATATTATCACCCATATATAATATGCCGATAATTTTGGTATTAGGACAATCAGCCTGTTATCAGGTCAATGACGCTTTCCTTGGTCTGAAGTCCCACCAGCGCTCCCAGAGGAACGCCGTTTTTAAAGGCAATGAGGGTAGGAATGCTTTCAACGCCGAAAGCCGCCGCCAGCTGAGGCTGCTCGTCAACATTTATCTTGCCGACAGTAACGGTGTCGGCATATTCCTCTGCGATCTCGTCGATTATGGGAGCAAGCATTCTGCATGGGCCGCACCAGCCTGCCCAGAAGTCGATAAGCACAGTTTTTTCCGACTGCATAACAGTTCTGTCAAAATTCTCGGAGGTTATCATAATCTCACTCATAGCAATGCTCCTTTACTTTGATTTATAGTACAGCATACAATGGCAATAGCCCTCAAAATCAGGATCCTTTATCTGATCCCTGAACTCCTTGCACATACATTTGTTATCCTCGGTCTTTTCAAGCCGACATGGGCAGTAGCCGCCCTTTTTGGCAAGCCCCTCCTTGATGAGCTTCACCACTTCTTCATCGGGATTAAACGTTATTTTCATATGCTCATTCCTTTCATGTCATGCCTTGGGAAATTTATTTTGTGCAGCTGTGCGAGCCGCAGTTGTGACCCTCGTCGTGGTCATGATGACTGCACATTACAAAAGGATCATAGCTGAGACTGCCGTTGAGAAGGGCATTCACGGCCTCGTCCGCATCGCCGTCAGCGCCGCCGTAAAGCTTTATTCCCGCAGCTGCCAGGGCATTCTGCGCTCCGCCGCCGATACCTCCGCAGATAAGAACGTCTGTGCCGTTTTCTTTGAGAAAGCCTGCCAGTGCGCCGTGTCCGCTTTCGGGAGCCGCCATGACTTCAGAACCCGTTACCTTGCCGTCAGTGACATCATAGAACTTAAAAAACTGAGTGTGACCAAAATGCTGGAATATCTTTCCGTTATCAAATGTTACCGCAATTCTCATAATACCATTTCCTTTCGATTTTACCTTGGAGCAGCCCTCTCCCCTGGGGCAGCCGCAGCATTTGCCGCCGCCGCAAAGCACATAGCTTCCGCCCGAAACCGCAAGAGGTCTGCCGTTGACGATACATTCCGCTATCTTTTCACGGGCAATGTTGTAAATTTCCGTAGCAGTAGTGCGTGATATCTCCATAAGCTCCGCCGCCTGACTGTGGGTGAGCTTTTCAAGGTCAACGAGACGTATGACCTCGTACTCATCTACCGTTAGCGTTACCGTATCCCCCGAAGCAAAGCCTGCTGGATAGAACATTGAGTATTCAGGCTCACTGCACACCTTTCTGCATCTCTGGGGTCTTGGCATACTGTCCCTCCTTTGTTTCCGACTATAGTCGATTATAACACATTTATATGCAGATGTCAAGGGGATAAAAAAAGAGCCGCACCAAATAATGATGCGGCTCCTGTTACAGTATATGAGCTATTACATTCTGTAGATAGTACCCTTAAGGTCGGGTGTTGCGGAAATAGCGTTGGATTCATCGGTGTCGATGTGCATAGCTCTTGCAAAGTTCTCGGAAACACGACATACAACATCGCCGAGGATTGCCTTTCTGCCGTTGGTCTCGACCTTTACCCAAACGATCTCCTTATCCTTTACGCCAAGCTCCTCAGCATCAGCGGGAGTAAGGTGGATATGACGCTTTGCAACGATAACACCCTCGGAAAGCTCTACCTCGCCGCAGGGGCCAACCAGCTTACATGCGCCTGAACCTGCAATGTCGCCGCTCTCTCTGATAGGAGCAACGATTCCAATGGAACGTGCGTCTGTAGCGGAAAGCTCAACCTGATTAGCCTTTCTTACAGGGCCGAGGATAGAAACGTTTGCAAGAGACTTCTTAGGGCCTACTACCTCAACTCTCTGCTCGCTTGCGAACTGACCCGGCTGAGAAAGATCCTTCTTCTTTGTAAGAGTAGCACCCTTGCCGAAAAGGATCTCAAGAGTTTCCTGAGTAACGTGTACGTGACGTGCGGAAGTTTCAACAATAAATTCTGCTGACATATGTAATACCAACCTTTCAAATACGGAATGCCGCTTCGGCGATTCCTCTGTCTGACAATATTATACCACTTCTGCCAAAAATGTCAAGGTGCGGCATGTTGCCGCTTCCACCTCGTTATACTAATCTTCAATCGCTCTATAGGCAAAGCCGACAGATGAAATAAGACCAG
>ERZ827156.551-NODE-551-length-53315-cov-4.465640_pt1 | contig 53315 bp, 40 predicted proteins | sample MGYA00519919_ERZ827156 | MGnify/ENA primary metagenome ERZ827156 (study PRJEB31778, sample SAMEA3449269) | human gut metagenome | biome: human gut; feature: human-associated habitat; material: faeces | place: United Kingdom | collected 2010/2012 ... | reverse complement strand
CCACGACCATCATGATTTTCTTCTTCACGTCCTGTTCCTCGTTGTTCATGGCGATATACACCGAGATGGCACCCACGATGGCGACTACCCCTGCGATGGCATAGCACAGCTTCACCATGATAGGTACATACTTCACGATCTCTTCCGCCACGGTCGACAGTGCGGTCGTGCCGGCGGAGTAGTCGCCTGCGGTGGTCTGCGCCATGGCCGCCGTACCCGACAGCAGCATGAGGGCGAACATCATCATTTTAGAGGGATTCCCCTTGACAAGTCTTTTTGCCTTTTGAATCATTCTTGTTGCTTTCTGAAACATTTTTCTCTACGTTTTTTAGTGAATACTTATCTTATCTTATTTCCATTTATTCCCTCATTTCCAATACATTGCACCTATATCCGGTAGCCGAACATGGCCGGGAACACGATCGAGGCCCCGATGATAAAAAGGCACGCGCCCAGTAGCGATACGATCGACTTCGTCACGCCTTCCTCGCCCGTGTTCATCTTGATATAGATCTGGAGCGCGGCAACGACCACGAAAACCGAGGCGACAGCGTAGCAGATATACAGCACATACAGCATCATCGTCACCACGAAGTCGTGCATCGTCGCCAGCGCGTCCGCTCCCCAACTGTAATTCACGCTGCCGCTTTTGGCCAGTGCCACGTAGGGGATAGAGCATAATACGCATAATATCTTTTTCGTTTTCGACATCCTACAATCGGTCTTTCAGTGGGTTCCACGCCATTTCCGGACGATTGTCCAGTCTCCCTTTACTGACCATCGCCTTGTACAGCTCCTCCGCCGTCCGTGCGTCCGACAGGTAAGGCACCATCTCTTCCATCCGTTCCTCCGCCTTGGCTTTCAGCCGTTCCAGTTTCTCCGCCGTGGCAGCCTCCCCGTTGTCCGCTGCGGCCTCTTCCTCAGTCTCGGGCAGGGCGGTGGGTGCGATTTCCGTCTCGTACTTCTCCACTCCGATGCTGAAGCCCGTCTCGCTTTCCGTTACATCTACGCTCTGCTCGTCATCCGGTATGCCGAGGCCGAATACCTCCTCGTCCGTTCCGTCCGTTCCCTTTTTTCCGTAGAGGTCCTGCGCGATGATGACCGCGTAATAGATGATATACGCGACCGTCAGGACAAGGACAAATACAAAGTATGATTTCATATCTTTCTGAGTGTGATATTAAATTATGATTTAAATATGATTCGCAAAGAAATACCTTAGAAATGAAATACAAAAATTATTGAATATGAAATCCTCGGTTTCTTAATAAGATTTATCCAAAACCACAAAATCATATTCTAAAATCATATTCTGATACGATTATAGAAGAGGGTAAAGAGAAATAAGAGCACAAAAAAAGCCCTCCTGCACAGGAGAGCTTTTCGGGGGAGATGCGACAGCCTGCGTCAGCGTTTCTTTCCGCGCAGGCAGTCGTTCAAGTCCTTGTATTCCGCATAGCGGCAGGCTTCGTCGCTGACCCGCCCGCCGTACAGCCCCGCAATGGTCTCGACCGTTTTCTGCCCGGCGAGGTCATTGTCAAGGTAGCAGTGGATATACCTGTACCCTTGCAGGTGCGCCAGTGCCTTTTTCAGGTTGCCGACCGAGTTCATCACGAGGTAGTCTGAAGAAACGTCGATGCAGACCGCATCGTCTCCCGCCTGTTTCAGCGTCAGGTAAGAGAGGAAGTCCATAAACCCCTCGAACACGCAGACACGGCTTTGCGCTTCGCCCTCCGACTGCTTTACCAGCGAGATGTCCTTGTTCCGGATACACCCCTTGTAATAGGGATTGCGCACCTCGTATCCCCCGGAGATATTGCCGAACGCCAGCGCGAAATAGTGCCGCCGGCGCAGCTCATAATGCACCTCCCGGCAGAACATCCGCCCGATGTCCGCGTCGATGCGGCGCGAGTTCAGGTACGACAGCAGCGCAGGATGCCGCAGCGGTACGACCACCACCTCCCTCATATCGGCTTCCACCGGCCGGGGTGGGGCGACCGGCATCCGGACGCTCGATAGCGAACCGTTCCTTGCGTGCCGTTCGATATGCCCCAGCACCTCGCTCACGTTGTCTGTTTGGAAAAGGTATTTTCCCAGCTCCACCAGATCGCCCCCGTTCGCCTCTGCGAAGTCATACCACTCGTTCAGCCGGTCATTGACCTTGAACGACGGCGTGCGCTCCGCCCTGAAAGGCGAGAGATACCAGTATTGCTCCGATTTCACATACTGCGCATGGTGTCCCATCTGTGCCAGAAAGTCCACGATGCGCACCTGTTTTGCTTCCTCTATTTTCATGTCCGTTTCCCTCTGGATTATAGTTGACCGTCCTCTTCTTCCTCGAACAGCAGGGTTTCGGCCGGCGTTACATCATAATAAAATAGCTTGTCCCGTTTGACGATCAGCTTCAGATTGTCCGTCAGGTATTGCAGCAGCTTGATGATCACGCTGCGCCCCCGCTTGAAGCCGATAGCCTCGTAAGCCGTCATCAGGGCTTGCAGCACATTCTCGAAGCCCCGGATGGGTTTGTCTGCGAAAGCGGCGGACAGGGCTTCCCGGTGCTGCTCGATGGATATGTCCATGTATCCCGTCCGGGCTTTCGGTTTCACGCCACTGTCGAACGAGTGGTTCTCCGCAAGGACGGGCAGTCCGCTATCGTCCACGGCAAAGGCGAAAGGCTTGAACTCCTTCTCCCGGATGTGCAGCGCATGAACCTCGCTGATATTCGGATTCTCGTTGCTCTTGCTGATGACCAGCACCGTTTCCGCCTTGTTGCTCATCTCCGTGCCGATATGTCCCCGCACGTTGTTGTCCCCCTTGTTCAGGTGCAGCACGCAGTGGATATGCAGGTCGTATTTCGACGACCACTCCATCATCTTGTTGATCACCTCCACCGATTCACTGGTGTTGTTGATATCGAGCATCAGGTCGCGGATGCCGTCGATAATCACCAGCCCGTAATCTCTCCTTTGGTGCAGGGCATAGTCCACGACCTCCATGCGCACCGCTGGGGAGTATTCCCTCAGGCAGATGAAGTCGAGGTTCTCGTTGTCGGTCGTGGTGGGCAGGCCGGCCAGCCGCAGGATGCGCTCCAGAACCGTATGGCAGTGGAAGCGGCTCTGCTCCGTGTCCACGTACAGGATTCTGCGCTTGCCTTCGGGCAGGTGTGCCCGGTAGTTCAAGACCTGCTGCCCGGCGAGCGACGCGGCGACGATGGCCGAGACATTGAACGTCTTTTTACTCTTCGCCTTGCCGGTCGATGCGCTGAAATTACCCAGCGTGGCAATCGTCGAGTTCTCTATCCAGATGATTTGCGGCGGCGTCTCGTAGGTGTCCGTAGCCTTGATCTGTGCGGCACACAGGATGTCCGACAGTTGGTTCTCTCCGAGTTCCCGGCCCGTGCCGTGGTCAGTTTTTCTTTCGTTTTCCATAGCGTTTCTGGTTAAAGAACGGTTGCGCTGCGGCAGCTTCACTGGCCATGCGCACGGCATCGTCTACGGTAGGTTCATAGTTGCGCAGCAGCCACTCGTCCAGCTCCTCCTTGGCGAAGTACAGCATCTTGCCGCGCGGTTTGTAATGCGGGATCTCCTTGGCCGACGTCAGTTTGTACAGCATACTCTCCGAAACGCCGATATACATGCAGGCTTCCTGAAAGGTAAATACCCGCTTGGTCGTGTAGATGGTATTCTCCAGCAGGGCCACACGTTCCAGTAGATTCTCTACCGGTTCCAGTTTTTTCAGAACCGCCTCTATCGCGGTGAGCCGTTCGCTCATCCGCTCCATAAATGTCAATCTGTTATTTTGCATAAGACCGTGATTGAAATTAGACAATGGAGGTGCACCTCCGTTATACTTCGTGTTAACGGAGGGCAAAGGTACGGTATGCAAACAAAGCGGCAGGAATTTACGCCATGACACTATGCAAGTATCATGTTTATTCTCACGCTTTTACCTTTCACATACTTGGCTTTTCCATACTTCCTGTCATTCCTTCAGGCGTTCGACGGCCTGCCTGATGCCCAAAGCTACTGACGTCACGTTCTTCCTCACGGCGGAGAGTGCCGACGAAAGGCTCGTTGCGGAAACGCATCGTTCGCCGTCCTTGGATTGCAGGAACCGCCCTTTGTCGAGCACCGACTGCCACCGGGATTGGATAAGCGAGTTTTCCAGCAGGGCGTCGAACAGGACGACCGCGTGCCGCAGGTTGTTCACCCGTACACGAAAGCCCTCCTTGCAGGCAAAAAGAGCTTCCATATCTTCGATGTGCACAGAAACAGAAAACAGATGGTAAGTATTGGCACAAGACACAATACCTGCCATCTGTTCACGGCTGAAGTTACAGCCGAAAGAGAGAGGAGGATCATTTATCGGTTCCTCGGCACGCTGCCTGTCGGTTGTCGGCAGCGATTCGGACGTATCGTACATCCGTTTCAGTTCCAGACATTCCTCGAATGAGAACGAGTCTGCTGTAAAATGGGGTTTGACAAGGTGGGCGCAGTCGGTCAGCAGCCCTTTGACGATGTGGAGGTTCATCCCGTGGCAGTTCCGGCAGACCGCCTTGTCGCAGTCTATGTACCGGTGGCTGTTTACGAAGTCATCCGTGTAACGGTCGTACCGCTTGCCCTCCGTTATTACTTCTTGAAGATAAAGCTCTCTTGCTTTCGAGAGCAACGTGTAAAACTCTTCCGCTACATCCTGTTCCGTAGCGAAATGGTGCAAATGCAGCCGTCCTTCAAAAAAAGAGACGGCTTTTGATTCTGTCTTTTCATATCGAATTACTTGTTTATGGTTTATACTTCGTCACCGGCGACGGTGAAGCCGCCGGCTTGTATCTTACCCTCTCTATGCAGGTAAGGCATCCTCCGGGCGTTACGTATCTACGGGTGCCCGGAGGTGGCGAAGGTCGTCAGCACTTAGAAGAGCTTTTAGGTTTATACTGTTGTTTATATATGCTCTCGCGGCGGCTTTCCCCCTACGCTGCCTGCCCACGAACACTTAGTCGGCCGTGCCGCTGCCGCTTACCACGTTCCACGGTTCGATACTGCCTGTAACGGTAACGGCATGCTGGGTGACGTTGACGTCATACGTATGGATTCTCCCGGCTGCCAGGTTCGGAATAGTGCCGGTCTTCATCTCCCAAACGTAGTTTTTGCCATTCACGGTGAAGACCACGGAGTGGGTGTCGTCATAGGCCACGGGCAGCAGGATGGCTTCGTAGCGGCTGTTGGCGGTGATGGTGGCGGGGGTGATGTCCGTCGCATTGCCGGTGGCAACGCCGAGGGCTCCGGTTTTCAGGTCGAAGGTGGAGTTGGGTTTCATCCCCTTGATCGTCACGCCGGTGATGTCGCCCGTCACGCTGGCGTCTTTCGTCACTTTGAGCACCAGTTTCGCCAGCTTGTGGGTGAAGACGAAGTTGACGGCGGTCTTGTTGATTCCGTCATTCTTGTCGAATCCCACTCCGCCGTTGTTGTTTGCGGCATACATCAGGTCGATAGCCGTCTGCGAGTCCTGATTGAGCAGGTTGACGGGATACGTGAAGTCTGACACTCCCGCGTTGTAGGGGTGGTAGGCGATGAAGTCCACCTTGGCGGGGTCGTTCACCGGATAACAAATCGGAGTGCCGGCGGGTGCAAAGGTGGTGCTGGCGCCTGCCGTGGCGGCTTGATACCGGACGTTGGCAGCGCCTGCCGCTATTTCGGCGCCGCCGTTTTTCACCATGAAGATGCCCACGGGGTCGTCCTTTTCCCACACGCTTGTGCCCTTTGTGTCGTCGTCGATGGCGACGCGGGTGCAGGGTGCGGCGGTGATGCCGGAGGTGAAACGCACGGAGCCGTCATACGCTGCCGGCGTCTCGTCTTTGTTACACGATACGATGGCCATGCTTGCGGCTACTATTACTACTGCTACTGATAAAGTTCTCTTTTTCATACTGTTACTTTTAATTAATTGGTTAATAAATAATTGATTAATTATTATGCCGTCTGTGCCGCACGATGCCGCGGCAACACCCTCAAAACTCCAGGATGGCGCGGCACCACGTGTCTTCTGTTTGTGACTTCGAGCGGGCATCAAATACCATATTCCCTTCAGCACGTTGTACACTGGTAAAAAAAAGCTCACTCGATGTCGAAGTCATAAAATAGTCTTTCCCCGCCTCATTCATCTCCTTATAGCCTGCCTTCCTCAGTGCTTCGTTTATCTTATCGGTCTGACCGATCATATCCCCTGCTTCATTCCGAGCGGGAATATACCATACCCCCTTCAACGTCCCGTCCGTATAGTCCGGAGGAGTGGGATTGAGCCCCGCCGCCCATCCGAAGAGGGGATACTTGTCGAAGCCCGCTCCGTTTGCATCGTAGAGCGTTTTCATGTTCACGCGGCCGTTGTTTTGGTCTCCGGTCTCTATGCCTACGTAGCCGGGCGCCCCGGTGTCTTCCGTGCCCCACTGCATATCGTTCACTTCGAAGAGGCTCACCACCCTGCCGTGTGCCGACGACGGTTCCTGCTGCCCGCCCGACGAACTGCCCGACGACCCGATGAGCTCGTACACCACCCCCAACGGCAGGCCTCTCTCGGGGTAAAAGTCTCCCACCTTATACTCCACGTCGGGCGGACCGGGGTGCGGATTCAGCCCTATCTCGAAGGGATACACGTGCCCCAGCTCCAGCTTTTTCGACAGGTTCGGGCTGTAGTCGAGGCGGCGTTGGGTGGTGGAGTTTTTCACCAGCGGCATGTGCGTAAAGACGAAGTTGTCTCCCCACATGATGGTCTGCTGGGGGAGGCAGGCGCGGAAGGTGTAGGTGGTGGCATAGTCCGGGTCGCCCGGCTGCTCCACGCGGTAGGGCAGGACGGTGTCCCTCATGCTCACCTCCTGGTAGAGGTCTGTGCCCAGTTGGTATTTAAATTGGGTGCTGCGGCGCAGGAGTGACACCATCAGCAGTTCGGACACCCTTCCGCCGGGGGCCTGCCAGTAGCCGTTCTTCACCCTCACTTCGAGGATGGCGGCGAGGGGCGAAAATGCCAGGGGGACGGGGTCGTGCGTCTTGGTCACTCCCTTCTTCCGCGCCACGCACACCAGGGGAGGGCAGCCGCCGCGCTGGTCGGCGGGATAGGAAGCGGTTTGCACCGTCGCCTTGTATCCCTCCTCGTAGGGGGTATAGGCATAGAAGTGCAGCCTTTCGTCGCGCGGATAGTATTGCCTGTCTTCGGGCAGGGCGCAGTGCCAGGTGCCGCCGGAGTAGGTCAGCTTGGCATTGTCCACCCAGTTGCCTTCCGCCATCAGCTTCCCTTCGCCCTTGACGATGAAGAGGCCCACGGCGTCGCCCTCCTGCCAGGAGTTGCTGTTGTCGGGGTTTATCACGGCGCGGGTGGTGCCGGGGGCGTCTTCGGCGTCATCGTCGGCGGGCGTGGCGGCATCGGGCGTGAGGTACACCGGTTGCAGGCGTATGGGCACGCGGTCGGGGTCGGCGGAAGAGGCGGGCAGGTCGGCGCCGCCGGGCAGTTCGCCGGAGGTGCAGGCGGCAAGCAGCGCGAGGGCTGCGAGGGCTGCGGCGGCTGCGGAGAGGGTTGCGGGTATCAGTTTTCGTATCATGGTCATCATATATTGTGTATTACTATTTTAATGTTGTTTTCTGATTGTTTACTCTACGGGTGGCGGGGGGCGGCGGCGTCACGTGGCGGTGCCGCCGGTTTCGGGCCTGTCCTCCTGCCAGGAGTCGATGCTCAGGGTGGCGGACACGGCGTAGCGGGTGAGGATGATGTCGAAGGTGTAGAGCTTGCCGAACTCCATGTTTCCGGTGGGTATCTGCTTGTATATATCCCAGGTGTAGCGCTCGCCGTCGCTGGTGGTGAAGGTGACGGTGCTCTTCGGGTCGAGACCGCCGCCGGGCGCGAGGATGGCCTCGTAGCGGGCGCCGGGGGTGACGGTGTAGGGGGTGATGTCTTTTAGCTCTGACAGGATGGTAACTGCGTCTTTTGCAAAATCGACGGTGATGTTGGGGTATATCTTGTTGATGGTGACCCCGGTAATCTCGCCGGACACGTTGGGGTGCTTGCTGACGCGGAGCACGAGCTTCGTCAGGAGGTGCCGGAAGCGGAAGTCCACCGTGGTGTTGTCATTGCCGTCGTCGCGGGAGTAGCCGTTGCCGTTGTTGTCGGCCCGGGCATAGAGCACGTCGAGGGCGGATTGCGACGACTGGTCGGAGAGGTCGAGGTTGAAGCCGAAGCTTCCGTGCACCCCCGCCCGGTAGGGATAGTAGGCGATGAAGTCCACGCGCTTTCCCCGGATGGCGGGGAGGCGGATGGGCTGCGCGGCGGCGGAGAAGGGGACGGAGAAGCTGGAGACGAGGGCTACGTAGGGCAGGTTGTTGCCGCGCGGCTCTACGAGGGTGGTGTCGTGGGTCACCATGAAGATGCCCACGGAGTCGCCGGTATACCAGAAGGTGCGCCCCTGCTCGTCGCTGCCGACGCGGGTGCGGGGCGTGGCGGTCATTCCGGTGGTGAAGCGCACGGGGGGCGCGGCGCCGGGGTGGTGGTCGCTGATGCTGTCTGTGGTGCACGATGCCACGGTCGTCGCGAGGGCGGCGAGGAGCAGCAGGGTGGCGGATAGGATGTGGGCGGTTGTTCTTGTTGGTTTCATATTGATACTTTTGTTACTGTTATTACTGTTGTTACTCTCTCTCTGTCATGTTGAGCGGAGCGAAACATCTCCCGTCCCGAAGAGGCGCCCTTTTGCACTCGGAGATTCTTCGCTGTCGCTCAGAATGACAAGGATGGCGCTCAGAATGACAAGGAAGTCGCTCAGAACGGGGCGACTACGGGGGCGGGCAGCGGGACGGGGGTGCGGGTAGCGGTGTCAGCTGCTGCATCGGCGGCACGGGTCGTGGCGGGCAGGGCGATGCGGTAGGTGTATCGCTTTCCATAATCCAGATACTCCGGGCTGTCCGCCCCCGGGTTGTAGCTATACGTCCTGCCGGCAGCGGTGATGCGGATGAAGGGGGCTTGCGGCGGCGACGTTGGCAGATCGGCATCGGGGCGCAACGCTTCGAAGGCCACCACGTCCGGGTCGCTTGTGTCGCGGCAGGCGGTGATGTAGCCTTCATCCCGGATATTCATAGCACCGTCGGACGTGATAAACACCGGAGTATCTCCCCATATCTCCACCTTTATATCGCCGGAGGAGGAGGAGGGCACGCCCGTCAGCTCCACCCGCACCTTTGCCATGCGGTGCATGAACTGCAAGGCGGGCTTGGAGCCGAAGTCGAAATTCGTATTCGAATAGCTTCCCCACAGCAAGTCCGCCTGCCGGAGCTTGTCGGGGGTGGACTGGTCGGAGAGGTCGTAATAGCCTTCGGCTGCCGGATACCAGGCAGAGAGATCGTGCTTCACCTTGCCCTGCCAGAAGGCGGGTACGTCGCCGGGGGCGACGGTGATGTCTCCCTCGGGGGAGGTGACGGTGTAGGTGCCCCGGCTCTCCCTAAAATTGGAGTTGGTGGCGTCGTAGTAGGTGATCTGCACACTGATTTTCTCCGTCCCGTCGCCCTTCCAGGCGTCCTTGCCGGGCACGGCGCGGGTGGTGGCGTCGGCGTTGGTGGCGGCGTCGGCATCCCCTGCGTCGGTGATGGCTGCGGGGGGCAGGGCGGTGAAGGTGAAGGGCACGGCGCCCGTGGGCAAGGCGGTGCCGGGGGCCTCGGCTACAGGGTCATTGTCCGTGGTGCACGCCGCGGCGAGCAGCAGTGCCGCCGCCGACAGGAGGGCGGGCCGCAGGAGGCGGTGGTGTAAATAATCTATTCGTTTCATACGCTTGTTACTATTAAATTGTTATTTCGTTTCTGTGTGCCCGGGGCAGCGGTCAGGCTACCGCGGGCTTATCAGGCATCCGCCGCTGTCACGCCCGGCGGAGTGAAACATCTCCTGTTGCAGGGGACGTCGGTTGCACCTTATTACCTGAAACCATCTCAGCTTACTACCTGAGACCGTCTCAACTTACAATGTCGGGGCGGGAATGCTATACTCCGCCCGGAAGCCTGAGGACCTGTTCCCATAGCAGGAAGCGGTTGAATACTGTGGGTAATACCTGCCAGGGCTCCCACCTAATAACGTACCCGTTCAGGCTCTCCGGCGTCCCTGCCCCAGCGGGGAAGCCGATGATGACGTCGTCGTCCGCGTGGGTGCCCCCATCCTTCTTGAAGTCCTTGAAGAACGTCCGCCCGTCCACCCTTGTGGGGGGAGTGATGTTGACCGCGCTCGCGCCTACGCGGTACGTCCCCACCACGCTGGACGAGCCGAGGATATGTGCGGGGAATATGCCGTTGGCTGCCTTGCTGATGGTCGACTTGATGGTGCATTCCGTGATGGCGATGCCGCCTATCTCGTGCGTGCTGGTCGCCTCGGCCGCCGGGTTGCATCCGAAGCCGATGGAGGGGCTGCCCGGGGCGGGCGTAAGCTCCAGGTGGCAGCGGTTGAGGGTTATCATGCCGCATTTCCGGTTGTCCACATATCTGTCGGCACCGATGCCGATGGCGGGGGCGGTGACCATTGCATCGGTGGAGGTGGTAATCGGCGTATCTCCTCCCTGCGCACTCAGCTTAATGTCCTCGATGCTGATGTTGCCGCAGGCAATAAAGCTGCCGATGGAGGGAGGGGCGTCCTCACCAGTACCTTCCTCCATCGTAAGCCCGCTCTTGGCGGGGCCGTCGCCCGTGATGCGCACATTGGCATTCACGCCATCCAGCCAGATGCCGGGGCATCTGTTGCTACTTATCCTGTTGTTCATCCCCACCACCCTGATTTCGGGCGTGCCCCCGGTGATGCGGATAGGCTCGGCGCACGCGATGTCGGCGTCCTCCACGATAATGGTGGGCGTGCCTCCGGTGATGAGGATAAGTTTGTCGGCGGAGGCGTCCTTCGTTCCCGTGAGCCGGTAGGTGCGGTTGTCGCTGATGGTGTTCAGCCGGTTGAGGTCGATGAGCGTAATCTCCTCCGTGGCGGTGCCGCTGCCGCCTCCTCCGTCCTCCCATCCGGCTATGGGGCCGGCGGTGGTGACGTGGAGCGAGCCATGCTCGGACACGGTGATGTCGTACGTATGCGTGTAGCCGCCGCGCAGCAGGGCTTTGCCGGGGGCGGGGCGGTAGATGTATTCCTTGACGTCGACAGGGGCCGGTAACCACAGGCGCACGAAGGCCTTTCCGCTCATGTCCTGCGGGATGACCAGCGCCTCGAAGCAGCGGGCGTACCCGGCGGGGGTGGGCAGGATTTCGCGGGGGATGACGGACGATTTCTGTCCCGACTCAAGGGCGGTCATGGCGGAGTAGCGGCCGCGGGAGGGGTCGACGGGCGAGGCCTGTTCGTCCATTATTCCACCGTCAAACATATTGCCTTCGCCTGCTGCGCCGAGCTCCACCCGGAACTTGCCGACGGTTTCATCCGTCACGGCTCCCCCCTTGCGCAGGCGCACCACCACGCGCGACGTCTGATGATAGAACGTGAGGCCCTGCACGGCTCCCTGCCGCGCGTCGGCGTAGGACACGGTGCGGGCGGGGGCGTAGAGGAAGTCGCTGCGCCGGTAGCCGGACAACTTGTCGTCAGTCGGGTCGTCTCTTTGGTCCGAATGTACTCCCCAGCTTTTTTTACTGCTTTCCGGCAGGGCATCCCAGTAGTGTCCGTTTCCGTTGCACCATGCCCTCACGCTGACGGTCTGCGCGGGCGATGCCCAGTAGTGGGTGTTGTCGGCATCGGCGGGCACGAGGCGGGTCGTGGGGCCGTCGTCGGCGATGCGGTACTTTTTCGCCACGCCGTCCACTTCCACGGTCACCGCGTCGCCCTTCGTCCACTGCCCGGCGGCGGTGCCGGACGGCGGGGTGCGGGAGGTGGGGCTGTTGGCGCTCTTGGCGCTCTTTGCGGGTGGCGCGTTCTTCGCGGCATCGGGCGTCGCCACGGCTGCGGCGGCGAAGGTGATGGGCACGGTGCCCGGGGCGAAGTGGCCGGGGGCGGGGGTGTCGGGGGCGTCGTCACGGCTGCACGAGGCGGTGAGCAGCAGCGCCACTGCCATGAGGAGGGCGGCGGCGGGGAGGCGTCTTTGGTTGTTGTTCTTCATCATAATGGTGTTATTTTCAGTTCTTTTGTTACTCCTTATATATATGGTCGTTGCTTCTCTTGTCACACTGTGTGCCACCGGCGGCGGCGAAGCCTGCCGGCTTGTGTCCTACCCTCTTGATGCAGGTAAGGCATGCCTCCGGGCGTTACGCATCTACGGTTGCCCGGCGGTGGCAAAGGTCATCGGCACTCAGGCGAGCACTTTTTCTTCCTCACCATCGTTCGAATAAGAAGTGACGGAGAGGTAGGGCTCCTTTTTTTCATCGAAAGTTATTTCACAAAGGAGATAATGAGCTGCCCCGTTTGCGCCTTTGCAGGCGCAACGATATCCTGTCAGACTGAACGGTGCGCCGTCAATCGTCACAGTGAGCGTTTCCTGTTTCGCGCTACTGTGTGTATGACCGAAGAAAGAGGCAAGGTATTTCCCTTTGCAGTTCTTTAGCACTCTCGGGAAATCCATCCGGTTTTCTGCCCACCATCTGTCCGGATACTCGGGGTCGGTGGCATCGAAATTGATGTGGAAGAACAACACGTAGTAGTCATTCTCACCGAAGCTACGGGTTTCCTCTTTCAGGAAGCTTAAAGAGTCAAACGGGTTTCGTTCGTCTCTTTCTACGTTGTAATCCGGTCTGGTATCCGGTGTGCCTTCTTTCTCGATTTTTCCGTAACCGGGCACCTCGTTCAGCATGAAGAAATGCATCCTTTTCCCGTTCTTCATGCCATAGCTCCAGTGGTAATGGTAGTGATAATTGTAGTTATCATACCCTTCGCTGTCGCTCATGCGATAGTTGGGAAGCGTTTCGTTACGATATTCTTCATTGCGGTCGCGGATACCGTCCTGTATGTTGGTGAGATTCCCGAATTTGCGTCTCACGTCATGGTTTCCCCAGCCTTCACATATACACTTGATGTTTTTTGCATCTTTCCTCATACGTTCGAAGAATTCATCTACAAACATGTTTTCGTCTTCGGCATCGGAGTCATCGCACAAATCGCCGCAAATGGCATAGAAATCAATATCGCCTAAGGTTGCAACCTGTTTGATAAGAGTTTTCACGTCCTTTTGGTTTCTGTCATGTTGTTCTTTTTTCTCTTCGCTTTCGTCTCCGCAAAGATGAATATCCGAACTGACAAGGAACTTCACCTTCTCCGGCTTTTCATCGCCCAGTTCCACCGTGAAGTCGAATGAGTGAGGAAGCTCCTTTTTATTATCATCTATATAGCGCGGGTCGCTGATATAAAGTTCTTTGTATTCCGTGCGTGCTACGGTGTCTCCGTCATGATAGTAGTGGCCATTGTAGACGTCGTAGTCCGTCGTAGGCGTACCTTCGCGGCGGAAACGGAATTCGATATCGGTGCGGCTGCAACTTATCTGCACGGTGTCGGGCAAGCCGGACATGTCGAAATTGCTGCTTACTCTCAAATCTGCTTTGGAGGGATTATCCCTTTTATCGGGGTCGTACCCTTCGTGCGGGATGTAACATTTAATTGTTTTCATACGATTCTTTGTTTTAATTGGTTCGTTTAAAAGAATGTTTCTGTTCTCTGTACGGCTTTTCCGTTTTTCTCCTTTCCGTAGAAAAGCTTTTAGGTTTATATACTGTGGGGTTCTTTACTGGCTCGCGTTCTGCCGGACTTTCCGTATTTCGTCTTTTGCTTCCCCGCTCCTACTCCCACACCGCATCGCCCGAGCCCGTGCCGCCGTCCGCCCAGTCGGTGATGGTGGCGCCGGAGACTTCAAGGGCGTTCTTCTTCAGGCTGATGGTGTATTCGTAGGACGTGCCGAAGGAAAAGATGCCGGGGTCACCGCTGGTAGAGGCGTTTCCCTTGATGTCGCTGTCGTTCTTATACGTATTCCCGTCGAGTGTGACGGAGATAGGGATGGCGGGCACTGCGTTTCCGTCAATGTCTACCAGACGTTGCGGAGGGATAATAAGGGTGTAGATGAGCTGCTTCGTGTTGCTGTCGTACTGGCTCACGCCCTCGGTGATGTTCCAGTCCTGCTTCCACGAGCCGGGGGCGATGTCGACGCCGGGGAGGTTGATGACGGTGTTGCTAAAAGTAACCGTGGTTTTGGTACACACATTGCCGATGCTGACGCGGGAGATACGATTCACGTCCGCGGGGTCGAAGCCGTTGGCGGCAGGGCTTTGGATTTTCAGGATAAGGCGCGTCATTTCGTGGTGGAAAGAGTAGTCGTTCGCATCGTCCACCTTGGTGAACCTCACGACGGGGCTGTCCTTCGACGCCGTGGCTCCGTCGGCAAAGAGGAAGTCGAGCTTTTCCTGCTGGCGGAGGGCTTCGGCGGGGTCGGCGTTCACTTGCAGGGTGGCGTCGAGCACGATGGCGCCGGGCAGCCCGCCGGGCGTGGCGGAAGGCTGGTAGGGCGCGTATGCCATGAACATGACGGTGCCGTCGGCATCGGAGAGGTAGATGGCATCGGCAGGCTTATCGGGGGTGAACGTAGCGTCGGTGCCGGTGGAGGTGGTGGCGTAATGGGCGTTGCGCACGCGGCCGTACTCGGTGATGCCGCCGCCGGTGGGGTTGGGTTTGCGGGTGTACATCACCACCCCGATGTGGTCTTGGTTCCACCGCGCGCCCACGGCGCGGGTGCCGGGTTGTGCGACGGGCGTTGCGCTGGCGGCGTTGGCCACCATGCCGGCGGTGATGCTCACGGGCACGGGTTCGTTGTTATCTATTGTTGCAGCAGGGTCGCTGTCGTTGCTACATGCTGCTGCCGTCACGAGGAGGGCGGCTGCGGCGAGGATAGTCATTGCTTTTGATTTCATTTCAGCTTTGTTTTATTTGATTGATATTAAATATTTTTTCTTCTTGTTCTCATATTTCCGGGAGCGTCTCCCCTTTGTTCTCTTTCTGTCATGCTTTCCCCTGTCATTGTGCCGTGACGGGGCCTCCGTCTACCGGCGTCCAGTCGGTTATAATCGCTGTAAATCCCGCTCCCGTAGGCGTTTCCACCATGCGTCCGCCGAGGGTGAGAGGCGTGCGCTTGTCGGCGTTGAACGTGGCAAGCTCCGCCGTCAGGTCGGTGCCTTCCGAACCGTCAGTGCCGGTGAACGGCATCGGTGCCGGGTTATTGTCCTTGAAAAAGACTGTGGCATGGAGCTTCTGCCCGTTTCCTGCCATTCCGAGCAGCCGCACCGTGGCAGACCATTTTCCGGCATCGGCGCCGGAGGTCACTTTCGCGAATGTCAGTGCCACGTTCTGCGGCGCGGCGTGCGTGCCGTTGTCCATATTCAGCGTCGAGGCAACGCCCGAGAGCCTGCCCTCGATACGTTCGATCCGGTCGGCCGAGCCGCCTGCGGGTTCGATGACTAACGTCAACTGTCGCACCTGCTGCTGCATGGCGACGGTGCAGGCGTGTTCCGTGTCCGCCTCCGTCGTGATGTCCGTCGCGCTTGTAAACAGCCAGCCCGGCATTTCCTGTACGAACTGACCCACGCCGTCCGCGCTGCCCGTAGCAACGGCTACGGTGACGGTGGCCCCATCCACGGTGACATGCTGCGGCGTGTTATAGACGCGCAGGCGGTACGTGCCCGGGTCGAAAAGATGGTCGAGCCGGTGGGTCGCTCCGCTCAGCGTTGCCGTATAGCCGCCGGTTTCCACCGTATAGCTTTCGGGGACGGCAAGCCCCTCGCCCCTGCCGCTCCAGTCGGTGGAGAGGGTCACGGCTCCGTGCTCCGGGTGCGCGGTGTTATAGATGGGGTCTTTCACGTCGCAGGCGGCGGGGATTATGAGCGAGGCGATGAACAAGAGCCTCAGTATGCTTTTGGGTTTCATATTTCGATTGTTTTTAATGTTATACTATTTATCGTTTCCTCCGATAGTCCACACGAGACTGATGCCTGCCTGCGTGGGGCCCCAGAAATTCCTGCTTCGGTCGCGCTGCTTGTACACCCGCACCCCGTCCGTAATGCCGAACGTATCGTAGTCGAAACGGGTATAGCCCAGACCGAGGTTGAAATCCACCGAAAAGCAGCGCGACAGCGGCAGTTGGTAGCCCACCGTCAGTCCCGTGCCCCACATCGAACCCTGATAACCGGTATCTTTCGATATGATACTTCCTATCGCATACTTATATATATTGTACTGGCCGAAACTGCCCGAAACTCCCGCGTAGAAGCGTTTGTTGCGCAGCAGATACCACCGCACCTCCGGATTGACGAGCCATATCTTCTGTACCTTGCCTTTTTCATTGCCCCACCACGAGCGGCTGCCGTCGAGCCGTATGCCCCAGCGGTCGTTCACACGCCATTCGATGCCCAGCGTGGGCAGCAGCAGCGCGTCATACAGCACGTTCGTCCTTACGGCAACATGGTAAGGCTTTGCGGGCCCGGCGGGTTCGGTCGTATGCCGCTGCACGGCATCTGCTCCGGACTGTTCGCGGGCAAGGCGTTCGGCTTCCGCCCTTTCACGTTCGGCTTCCGCTCTCTCACGCTCGGCACGCTCTGTTTCCGCCCGCGCCTGACGTTCTCGCTCCATGCGTTCACGTTCCTTCCGCTCACGCTCCCCCGCCTGTGCCTGGCGTTCGCGCACGGATTGCTCGTGGCGTTCCTGTTCCATGCGGGCAGTGTCCGGTTGCTCCTTTACCGGAATGCGGAGCGTCACCACTACCACGTCCTTATTATTATGGTACGCGCGTGCGCAATTCCTCGTAATGAAATCCGCCTCCTTCAGCCCTTTCCGCAGAATGAGTTCCGACTTCACGCGGTTGGCGCGGACAAAGGCCGCCCGCAGGTTCTCCTTTGTGGTCGGCAGCGAGGCGCAGTAGCCGTCCACATACACGGGCATTGCGCCCGCGGCGATTTCCGCGCGGTACTCGTCCGCCAAAGCGTACAGCCGCTCCAACTCCGCTTCGTTACCCTTCAGCGTAAACAGGTCTTCGCCGGGCATAAAACGGAAAGTGACTACCTTGGCGGTGTCTGCCGCATCATCAGGCGTCCGGGCAAATGCGCCGGTCACTGCCAGTAAGCCCGTAAGCAAGGCTAAAAGAGTTCTTTGTAAGTGATTCATACGTTCTTCTTTTTATAGTTTAAGTGATTTGTTTCTGCTTCTTTCCGTTTCTTTTCCCCCTGCGTTTCCTTGTACCGGTCGTACAGGTGGCTGCCTGCAACGGCTATCGCGATGGTCAGTATCCAAATCAATATCCACAGCACCTCGAACCACGGGGAATGGGGGGCGTCGCAGAAACCGGGAACCGGCTGCCCGGACAGTGTGCCCGCTGTTGCCGGAAGGCTGCCAGACAGGCAAAATGCCGCCCCGGAGGAATGCCCTGTGCGAGTTCTGCTTTCTGAATGAATCCGGAATAGTCTCATGATGTATTATGTATTGAAGGTTAACATTCACCAGCGTGGCACATAGGGACACGCGACCCTGCACCGCCGGGACGGAATCCGTGGCGGTGAACATCACTATATAATAAGGTATAAGGAAAAGAAATGCCCCGAAGCGCGGGATAAAGAAAACCGTAAGTGCTTGTGAATCCGGGGATTTTATATAAATTACGCGCGAGGCTGTGTGTGTGTGTGTGTGTGTGTGTGTGTGTGTGTGTGTGTGTGTGTGTGTTTAGAAGAATATCCGAGACTTCCAAACAAATAACAATGAAAATGACTTATTTTCTCTGTTTTCTTCATACACTCACTTTTGTTACTAAAATTGTTTACATTATGTTATTTTCGCCTCCCCCGGATTTTTCCCGGCAGGGGGAATCCCGACGGAATCCGTTGCTTTCCCGGAGGTTGGGAACAAAATTAGAGAATGGATTTCGAAAACTTTGACCAAAAGGTAAAAAAAAGCTATATCAAAAAGTAAAATAGCACTTTTTTACTACGGCTGGTTGCTCTAAAATCCGGCTCGTTGCGATTTTTGGTGTCCGGCTCGTTGCAAAACCCTGTTTTCATGGGTATTTCTATCAGAAAGTGGTTTTCGGATGATTGAAACACCACGCATTTGCTTATCTTTGCGCATAAATGATAAAAGCCTATGGAAAACCGGATATTAGTATTGCTTTTTGCTTCGCAAGTGCCTCTTTTCACTGCTTTAGTGGGTACGATTATCGAAGCGATTTCTTTACAAGACAGCGTAACCGTGCGCGAGAGGCATGTCAAGCAGATGCTGATGTGCTACTTTGCCGTGTTCATTGCTATCGGGAGCGGCGTGGCGGCGGGACTTGCCCTTCCCGTACTCTCCGTATGGCTGTGGCCCCTCACGGTTTTCTCCCTTTACGTGGCTCCCGTGCTTTATTACCGTTTCGTGGTGGTACTCACCGATAGCGGGCGCAAGGAGCCTGCCCGTCGCAGCAGGCATTATCTATTTCCCGTCCTGGCTGCCGCCGGTTGCGCGTTGCTCTATTTCTTCGTTCCCTTTGATATTCGCCTGCGGCTGTTGACGGGGGAAAGCGTCGGCGACTTTCCGCTATCGGGTTTACTCTTTTTCATCGTGCCTGTTGTCCAGTTTGTCCTCACATTCATTTATATGGCGTTGGCCTACCGTCGGTTGCAGGTGTGTTACCGGCAAAACCGAGAGAAAGGTGCGCTGTGGGAGCCGTGGTTCCGGCTTTCGCTGGTGCTGTGCGTGCTGTCGTTGCTGTGGTCGGGGGCATTCTTCCTGACCCTGTGGCGGGGAACTGCGTTGTGGGCATTGCCGCTGGCGGTGGTAGCGGCATGGGCGCAGGCTGTTTTCTTGTGCTGCCATTCGTTCAACCGCCGTTCACTGCTGTTCCTGCCCCTGAGCCTTGCCCCCGTGCCGCTGAAAACGCCGTTCGGCGAACGGCTGTCCGAGGGCAAAGCCGGCGGGGCGGGCAACCGCGCCTACCGGCGCTGGACGCCGACGGGCGACCCCGTGGAAGTGGAGCCTGCCCCGCTGACGCGCAAGATGTTCGAGCGGCAGGTGGTCGGCAAGAAGCTGTTCCTCAATCCGCAGCTCCGGCTGTCGGACTTGATGGAACTGTTCCACACCAACCGCACCTATCTGTCGGGGTTTATCAACCGCGAGTACGGCTACGGCTTCAACGGATATATCAACCGCTTGCGCCTTGCCGAGCTGGAGCGTCTCATGGCTTTGCCCAGCAACCGGGGCAAGTCGGTCAACAAGCTCTACGCCCGCGCCGGATTCCCCAATTATCAGATGTACCTGCGCATCAAGCGTGACGTGAAAGGCGGGAGCGGATCTCCCGGAAGTACGGACACTAAAGATACGGACTTATGACGACAAAAGAATTTATGCTCTTCACCGGCCTGTGCGCCCCCATTATATCCGCGCTGAGTTGCGCCGTGATGCTCCTGCTTTATCGTCGTCAGAGGGGTTGGCGCGAAGGGAACGGGACCCTCTACCGGCTGCTGGTCGCTTACTTCCTCGCCATCGGCGTTATGTGGGCGGTGTCGATGTCCTACGTGTACCTGCCGATGTGCTATGTGCGGCTGAACATACCTTATTTTTTGGGGCTGTTCTGGGCGCAGGTAGTGTTCTACCAGTTCATCTACACGCTGACGCGGCTACCCGGCGAGAAGCGATTTCCGCGCGTGCATTACGTGGTTCCGCTCCTGATTGTAGCCGTGTTTGCCGTGTGGTCGGCGTTGGTGCCTTTCGAGGTGCAGGTGCAACTGGTGATGTCGCGCGGAGAACTGGTCGAGGGTTACGAGACTTATTCACGCCTGTTCACCTCCCGGCTGGTGTTCCGCGGGGTGTGGAACTTCGCTTACACGGCGCTTGCATGGTGGAGGCTGCTTGTGTACCGCCACCGCATCCCGGACTATTCCGCCAATGCCGACCGCTCGTCGCTGTCATGGGTCACGCTTCTGCTGGTCATCTCGCTCGGGCTGGTGCCCCCTTCGCTGCTGTCGGCCATCTACTCCAAGCAGGTGCTTATCTCCTCCGCCCTGCTGCTGGTTCCGCAACTGTTGCTGGTGGTTCAGCACGCCGTACTCTGCTACAATATGGCGGTGGGCAATTTCGTGGTCATCCGCTATCCCGATGAGGAAGAAGATGCCCCGCTCCCTTATCCGCCGGAAGGCTCGGAGGAAGAAAGGGCGGCGCGACGCCGGAAGTTCGAGCGGTACATGAATGAACGCCGTCCCTACCTGAACCCGGAGTTGCAGGTTACTGACCTCGCCGCCGTGTTCAATACGAACCGCACATATATTTCCCGCTTCATCAACAGGGAGTACGGCATCAATTTCTCGCGCTACATCAACATGCTGCGACTGGAGGAAATGGAAAGGCTGCGCGGCGACCTCTCCTGCGCCCACCTCACGGAGGAGGAGCGCGCCTGCATGGCGGGATTCGGCAATTTCCGGGGCTACGCCCGGGTAAAGAAGCAGATGGAGCGCGAAGAAAGAATAAACGAAAAACAGGAACGGTTGGAAAGACAGGAACAATCCGAACCGGATAAGCAAAAGAAAGAAAACGATGATGGAAACAAGTAGTTATTACGGTGATTTGGGCATATTTTTATACTTCGCCCCGATAATGAGTTCGCTGATGGCGGCATTTGCCCTGCTCATCAACCGGCGGCGCACGTACTCGCAGGGGTGGCTGGCGGGGGGGTTCTTTACCCTGGGCGTGGGGATGATATGCAGTTTCCTGTTCGACCGTTATATGAGCGCTGACCACACAGACATCTTCCGCACGACTAATTTCATCACCTCGTCGGCAGCCGTTGTGAGTATCCTGTGGTACTATATATCGCTGATGCGCCCGCAGCGGCTGACGCGCAGGTTCCTGCTTTGGGCGGGTGCGGGCTGGCTTCTGTTTGCCTTGATGGCGGCGTTGCCGGAAATCGTCTCGCTGCGCCTCCGTCCCGTGCCGGGCATACATGTGATAACGGATTTTTCCTCTCCTTGGTTTCTTTTCCGCTTGCTGACCAACCTCTGCCTGGTGGGCGTGGAAGTGGGGCTGGCGGTGTTTATCATCCGGATGTACCGCCGGCATTGCAAGCTGGTTGAAGAGAACTTTTCGTTTACCGAGGGTGTCAGCCTCTCGTGGGTAAGCTATACGATGGCTTTATTTATCCTGCTGGGGGTGCTGGATGCGCTCTGGATGGTGAACTCCACCACGGCGTACAAGATGCTGTTCAATGTCGCGTCGCTCGTGGTCATTTTGGTGCTGTTCTGGTTCGGTTTCCGGCAGGGGGAAATTCCACTCTCCGACCTTAGCGGAGACCTCAGCGGCGAGCGCCTGCCCGGACGTGGGGCGATATCTTTGCCCGGACGCGGAGCGGCGGCGTCCTTACCCGAGGATGAAAGGACAATGAAGCTCAAAGCCGACCTGCTCCGTTATTTCCAGACGAAACATCCTTTCCTGAACCCGGAACTTTCGCTGAGAGACGTAGCCCAGATGTTAGGAATAAGCCATTATACGCTTTCCCGCTTTATCAACAAGGAGTTCGGGGTGAATTTCTATACGCTGGTCTCCGGTTACCGCGTGGAGTATGTGCTCCACCTGATAGAGCTGAACCGCCACACGATGAACGGCGACATGCTTTTCGCCGCCTCAGGCTTCAAGAGCCGTACGGTGTTCTTCGAGCAGTTCAAGGAAAAGACGGGCTGCACGCCGCAGGAATACATCGCCAAAAAGCAGAAAGAGGCGGAGAAAAAAGGAAGGAAGAAAAAGAAGTCGTTGCTGTTTCCGGAATAAGGGAGGGGCGGAGAATACCCTCCCTTCATCCTCCATTTCCTATCGTATAACCATTTCTGAGCATCAAGCCGTCGCAGGTACATTCGGCTTTCCCGTCTTTATAAGTACCCTCGATGGCATGACCGCTGCACAATCTCCTGAAAAGGTTATATACGTCCGCATTGTCGCAGACCTGTATAACCTGTAATGCCGGTGGTATCGCAGTTCTGCCTCCCTTTTTTTATCCGTCGCCTGTCGGAGCAACCCCGGTTTTCCTTTCAGTTGTTTGTACAAAAACAGTTTAGTTCATTTTTTTTGCTATATAGATGGACACCAAAGTAAACTAAATAATATAGGCCCGCGCAAACAACGATTTACCCCTCGAAAACGACCTCTTTACTCCGGGAATCTCCCGACAAGTTCAGTCGAAGAGTCCGTTCACCAAATTGACCGCATCGTCCTTCTTCTGATTGATGATCTTGGCGTACACCTGCGTCATCTTCACGTCGGCATGACCGAGCAGCTTCGACGTCGTGAAAAGGTCTGCTCCGAGTGTCAGCATCATCGTTGCGAACGTATGCCTTGCGGTATGAAAGGTGAACCGCTTGTCGATTCCCGCCTCTTTCGCCCACGGCTTAATGAGTTTGTTCATCGTCGTCGGGCTCGGCAGGTCGAACACTGTATCTTCCGCCGTCTTGTCTCCACGTTCCGGCATCCATTTTAACGCCTCCGGCGACAGCGGCAGATAAATCGGATCTTTGGTTTTCTGCATGGACACTGCCAGGCGATATTGCCCGCTATCAACGAATACATCTTTCCACTTCAATCCGATAATATCGCTCACGCGCAGTCCGCAGAAACAGGAAAACAGATAGGCATTCTTCACCGCCTCATCCTTCATCGGAGTAGCGATCAATGCCCGCACCTCTTCGATGCTCATATACGACCGCTTACTCTCCGGCAGACGAATCTTCTCCGACCTTTCCAGTTCATTGAGCGGATTGGCCACGATTAACTTCGCACGCACGGCAGCATTCAGCGCACTGTTCAGCACCCGGTAATAATTGCGGAGCGTAAAGTTCGACAAGCGTTTTCCTTTGGGGCGATATTCCGTAAATAGGTAGTCGATATAATCCAGACAGAAGTCTCTGTCAATCTGATCCAGTGTTGTCCGCTCTCCGGCAAACGCTTTCAGGATACGAGTGGCGACTTTAATTTGATTGCCGTCTTTTTTCTCATGCTTTTCCTGATTCTTCAGATAGGTATCCATCCAGTCCAAAAGTAAAACCTTTTCTTTGGTTTGGATTCCCGCCTTGCCGTTGGTCAGTTCGATGATACGTTTCGACTTGATGGCATTGGCGGCAGCCATCGTCGTTTGATTCTGTCGGCGGGCATTATTATCCGTTTCCGGGATGATATACATCTTAAGGTACTCATACGTCCGTTTGCCGTCGTAGTATATATCCAAATACAAACTCTTGCTTCCGTCGCTCAACGCCTTCATCCGGAGACGGATCGGCTCCTTAATTTTCGTGGGCTTTTTTACTCGTGCCATAGTGATTCTCTTTACTTGTTATTTCTGCCACAAAACTACGAATAATAATCGAAATCGAGAAACAAACGAGAAACAAAAATGCACCAATCAAGAACCAAACTACCGCAATCGCTGCAAACAACTGCAAACCCCAAATCTCTCATAAACCACTGATATATAGCTAATTTATTATCACTTTCTTGGATTTTCTTTTCAACCAAGATGCCACCTTTATAAATCTGGTAAATTTTAGCATATGCAGATAATAAGTGAGACTCTCCACGTCCAAGAAGTGTATGACTTTGTTATATACCATCTTGGCGTGGGGCTATTACTTATTATTTATATGCGGGCTTACCAGAGCCATGATGGGATAATATAGTATATAGCTCCCACGCCTTTTCATCATGCATGGGAGCATAAATAAATTAAAAGCACACAAATAATTATGAATGAATTAACTTGTCCCTGTTTCATGAAAACAGATCTTGAACTCGCGGTTGACAAATTATCCTTTCTTGAAGAAAACTATTCCTGCATGAATTCTCCCGAATATCTTAAGACTCTTCCCAAACATGAACTGTTATGTTGCTTGTGCCTGATCGATGTAGTTATACTTTCTATCAAGCAGAAACGTTATACATGTACAATCACAGAGCTGATTCGGTTATATGAATGCAGAGAAAATATTATTTTGGTAATTTTCGTAAAATATAAATTCCATCCACGCCTGTAATATCTTCAGATAAACAGACATATCACGGGAAGTGAACAGAATACCTCTTATAGATTTACTTCTAAAAGAAGCTATCTGTTTCGCGGAAATAGAAGGTTAAGGGATACAAGGTACGGATACAAGGCTCTTAACAATAGCAGGCAAACTATCCAAAACCATCACAGGATTATCCGTAGAAACAAGATTCACACCCAACGTTACCATCTCCCGCAAATCTTCAGGTGTATTGATGCCCTGTACATTCACAGTCATCCCCAATTCCTGCGCTTCCCTGATCCATTGAGGGTGGTCACGATATTCTTTCCGATGATAATGAATTCCCCGTATCCCCATTTCATAGACCTCAGCCGGTGCCATTCCCCCTTTGAGACAGGCCACTACCGCCTCCGGATCAATCCGAACGAGCTCTTTGCATATATCCAAATTAAACGTGATATACTGCACCTTATTCTCCACTTTATAATACCTCACCGTATCCAGCACAGCCTTTACCACAGTCATATTTCTCTCGAAACTATCATGCTTCTTAATCTCGATAAAAAGTTTGGTTGGAGATTCCGACTGCTTAAGTTGCACAAGAAAATCCTTCAATTGAGGTAACTTTTCACCATTAGACAGTTTCATATCTTTCAATAAATCATAATCGGTATCTTGAAAGGAAAGACCATTCATTTTTTTATCATGCCCTACCACCAAATAACCGTCTTTAGTGAGCCATACATCCATCTCCGAGCCATAAAGCCCCATTTTTTGGGCATTCTTCAAAGCGGTAACCGAATTCTGTGCCGCTCCTTCCGTATTCCAATACCCCCGATGGGCAACAATGCCCGGCTCCCGGTTTCCTCCGTTCTGAGAACGGAGAGAAACACTTGGGCAAGCCAAAAAATAAACTAATACACAAATCGAAAAAACACGCATATGTTTTAATGATAATAATTACATAATATTATATTTATACCTTTGAAAGTACGCTACTTCAAGGTGACCATCACATTAACGGTAGAAACCACTTCCATCTCATTCGCTCCATCAACTGATGAAACAAGCTTGTAGGAAACCGCTTTATCAAAATCGACAGCAGAAGAACCCGAAATCTGCTCCACATCATTTATATAAACCTTATCTGATGGAGAAAGCGTTTCAAAAACCGGAACTAACGCACCTGTATCCGTACCTTCGGGAAGAGTCACATATAAATCGAACGTAGTATAATCAAAAGCACTTCTATCCAATATACCTGCCACACCGGCTACCCTGAAAGATTTAAATTCGGGATAATAGCAAGTATACAGTTTATAATGACGTTCCGTCCCTGAATAAGCCTCCACCAAGATATCCATCGGAGAGGATAAATCGTACTTGGTATTTGAGGAATATAACCGATCGTTTATAAATACCTTGGTAGAATCGGAAGCGATTGAGAAATTCAATTTCTGAGACATGCTGATAGATAAATCCTTATTGTTATATCTCATTTTATAGGGCAACATCAACAACCACTCATCATTCTCCTTCTCTTCGGCATATATCTCGTCATAATAAATTTTAGACGAAAGTTTATCGATATCCGTCACATTATCTACCACGTTGACTATAACAGAAGCCGTGTCTACCCTCATGTCTTTACCCAAGTCCAGATAAGTGGATGCCACACACACCACCCGGTAAGTACCTGGTACGGAATATGAGTAAGTGAATACTCCCTTATTGACTACCATACCGGTATTGTTCTGACTCCGTAATTCATAATTATGCGACTCATCGCCTGTGAAAATAGCTACCTGATCGGCAATACCTGTGAACTTAACCACCATTGACTCATTGAGTTGAAGCGTAGTCTTATCTACCGTCATTCTTGCATAAGGAGTAGCAGACGACTCGTCTTCACAAGCTATAAACAGCAAAGTCATACATGCCCCCGACAATATTCTATATAGAACTTTCATATTCATCTTGATTACTTTTTATGATATTAATAACCCGGATTTTGCATAACCGCTCCTTGAGAAAGGTCAATCTCGGCTTGAGGGATCGGGAACAGTTCATTCACCCCTTTCCGAAAATAAACTCCCCGCTTGTTGGTATTCGCCAATCCAAAAGCCTTTATTACTTCCGCAGCACGTTTTTGGCGGACAAGATCAAAGAACCGGTCCCATTCGAAACATAACTCTTTGCGACGCTCCGACCAGATCTGATCGCGCATGTAACCATATCCACCGGCCAAATAAAGATTTCCGTTTCCGTCGATGATATTTGCCTGCCGTTTATTAGTATTTAACTGTTCGAGCGCACGGGCTCCTTCACCACATTCATTAAGAGCCTCGGCATAAATCAACACTACTTCGGGATAACGGATTATCCGCCTGTTTTTACCATTGTCGCCCGTATATAAAGGTCTTTCCTTAATGGGTGTATACCATTTCAAAGTCAATTTCTGTTGCGGACCACAGTCGAGCATCTCCAAATCGGGAGCACTTTCCTTTTGGCCTACCATACTCCTGCGACGCGGATCGGTTCCGAACATGGATTCCAAAATAGCTTCCGTAGCCCACATTAACGGAGAATTACAATAAAGCGTCTGATAGATAGCATCACCTTCATTGTCATTTCCAGTAGAACCATCTCCCGATTCCTTGAAAACAATTTCAAAAATAGAACCTTTGCAAAATTCTCCGGACTGGAAAAACTGTTCGTAATACCTCAGTACATTTCCATAGAAATCCTTATATTCAAGAGAATATGCTCCTTTCAGCATCGGAAGTGTAGTCTCCGGCAGTTCATAGGGATCGGCAGAATGATTCAGCGCTTTAGGTTTGAACCAAAGACGTTCGCGAAGCTCTTCCCAATCTTCTTCGGAAGCATCATAATGCAATATGTCACCAAAGGTCATTGTAGTTCCATCTACAAAATACTCACCCAGCCGAACGACTTCTTCCCATTTTCCGGAAGGTATGCCGGGAGTGGCCTGATACATGAGTACCTTCATAAGCAATGCCACTGCCGCACTCTCACTGGCCCTGCCCGCATCGTCGTCAATAAACTTCGCAGGAAGCATGATAGCCGCTTCACGCAAATCTTTTTCTATGTAAGCGTACACCTCCTCTGCCGAAGACCGGGGAACAACCAAGTTGTCAACCATTTCTATCTCCGGACGAATAGGTACTCCCCCATAAGTTTTCACCAGATTAAAATAGAACAAAGCCCGCAAAAACTTTGCTTGTCCCAATATATAACGGATATCACGATAAGATGAATATTCTTCATCCGCCAATCTCACCCTGTGGGCATTAGCAATCACCTGATTGGCACGATATATACCTTTATAATTAATGGTATACCTCTTCTGAATCCATTCATTGGACGTATTAAAGCGGAAATTGACCAATTGCCCCATTTGGGTAGTCAAATCTTCATCGGTTCCTTTCACATCATCTCCACATGCCTCACCAAAACGCCAGTCACACTGGTTATAAACCTCCATTTGTAATACATCGTACGTGGCATTCAATGCTGATTCCAGTTTATATTGAGTATCATAAAAATTCTCATCCGTTGAATAGCCGAGCACATCTTTATTCAAGAAGTCTTCACACCCAGTCAAGAAGCAAACAGCTAGGCTAAATATCGTAATTTTAAATACTGTCTTATTCATATTCCCAACTTTTATAAAGTAATATTTAGTCCAAAAGTAAATGAACGTGCCTGTGGATAGTTTCCATGATCAACGCCCATGCTAAGATTATTGCTCTCGGTTCCGGAGACCTTGCCCACTTCCGGATCAAATCCATTATAGCCCGTCAATGTCAATAGGTTATACGCTCCGACAAACATCGACAGATTCGTCAGATGCCAACGGGAAGTCAGCTTGTTGCTGAAATTGTAAGTAAGCCGTACTTCCTTCAAACGTATATACGAGCCGTCCTTCACCATGAAATCGGAAGCCCGAAAGTTACGGGCTTTATCCGAGCCTCGTAAATCAGGAACAGAAGCATCCAGATTTTGCGTAAAGAACCGGCGGCTATCGATCGCATACTCTTCTCCTCCCGACCAATGCTTATCACGAATGTCGGCATATACATTTCCCTGAGCCGCATTATTAAGGTAGTAATCCATCACATTAAAAATCTTATTACCAGTCTGTCCCTGGAAGAATAACTTCAAGTCGAAATTGGCATAACTGAATGACATCGGGATACCAAAGACAAAATCAGGCAGAGGTGAACCCAAATAGGTACGATCTTCGGCAGTGATCTTTCCGTCATTATTCAAATCTTTAAATCTGAAATCGCCCTGCCGGGTAGATAAATCGAATTCATTTTTACCGGCATCATACTGGGCACTGGCTTTCACCTCGTCCAGAGAGTTGAAAATCCCGTCTGTCACATACCCGAAGAAACTTCCAATAGGCTTACCTACCGCAGTTTTCGTCACATAATCAAGAATACTCGATTCGCTAAGATAACCTCCGTAAACCGGTTCGTCACCCAATCCCAAACTTACAACTTTATTCTTGATATAAGACACGTTGAAACCAATTTCATATCTAAACTTTTTAATCTTGTTACGGAAATTGACAGACAGCTCCACACCACTGTTACGAACCGAACCGGCATTGGTCATCGGGGCATCATCATCCACATTATCGAAGTCATCGAATCCGGTAGAAAGCGGAACGGGCACACGTAAAAGCATATCAGTCGTCAACTTGGTAAACCATTCCAAGCCTAAAGTCAAACGGTTGTTGAACAAACCGAGATCCAATCCCACGTTAAATGTCTCGGTCTTCTCCCAATGAATGTCCGGATTGCCTATCAAAATGGAAGTGGTGCCCGGATAAACCCGGTGATTGCCTATACCAAACGAATAATTCTTTTCGGTATTCAAAAGAGTATAACGGGAAAGTTCGTTGATACGATTGTTGCCTAACTGTCCCCATCCAAATCGTAACTTACCAAGCGAAAGCCAGTCTTGATTTTGCATAAACGGTTCGGAAGTAAATTTCCATCCCACGGATACGGAAGGGAAATATCCCCAACGTTCGTTTTTGGAAAAGATAGAAGAGGCATCGGCACGAAAATTAGCCTGAAAAAGATAACGGTCGAGGAAATTATAACTTAAACGACCTACAAATCCCAATGCAGTCCATTCATTATCCAGTCCGGCCGCATCATCACCGGTATATCCGCTCGACAAAAACCAAAGATCGGAAGAATTGCTCGCAGTCCCTTTACGGGTACCTTCCATCCAACTGTTTTTATAACCTTCGGCTGTCTGCCCCAATAGTACAGAAATATCGTGTTTTTTGTCCTTCCAGGCAAAAGTGAACAGGTTATTGATCTCCCACTTGTTGGTTTGGTTACGCCGGTTGTAAATCCGGGTCAGATCGTTGGGCATCGCAAAGTCTTCATCCAGTTTATTAACCTCATAGAAACGTGACCGCTTCCCGATAACAAGGTAATCGGAAAATTTAAATTGATAAGTCAGCAACTTTCCTAATTTGGCAGTGAGGTTCAAATTCAAATCAATACGATGATTTTCTCTTTTATTGTGATTCCGGTCTATCACGGCAATGGGATGATTGGAATTATAATTTCCCCTGTAATTGTAAAGATATTCCAAAGGGCTCTGATACAAAGCCTTTTTCAAAACACTCTCACTTCCTTCGGGTACAATATTTCTATTTTCATTTGTATAGAACATGTTTGTAGTCATATTCAGCCAGCTATTCAACTGGTTATCCAGATTCATGCGCAAATTAAACCGTTCGTAACCGGAAGTTTTTACAATACCTTTTTCATTATAATAACTTCCACTGACCATGTACTTATGCCGATCCGTACCACCAGATACAGATAAATTATATTGTTGTTTCAATCCTGTTTGTGTTATCGCATCCCACCAATTATCCGGAGAGTTTCGTCTGATAGTATCTACTTTAGTATATTTGAGATTATCATAATAATAACCTCCGTCTTTGTCTTTAGAATAATACAATCTACCGTCTACCGAATAAATACTGTTTCCCGAAACGTAATCCCTCATCAATGCATACTCTTCTGCGTCAAGAACATCGATTTTCTTCCAAGGATTCGAAAAGCCCACAATCATATCGAAACTAATTTTCGTCTTCCCCGAAGCACCGCCCTTGGTTGTAATCACCACTACTCCATTGGCCGCACGCGCACCATATACGGCGCTCGAAGCCGCATCTTTCAGTATTTCGATATTGGCAATATCATTCGCATTCAGATGATCGATACCATCGACTATAAAGCCGTCGACCACATACAAAGGGTCCGCATCATTAACGGTTCCCGTACCCCGAATCTTAATAGTAGAACTGCTACCAGGAGCACCGGTATTCTGTATAATATTGACACCGGCAGCTTTTCCTTGCAATGCCTGCAAAGGTGAAGAAACCGGAATATTGGTTAGCTCTTCTCCCGACACGGAAGATATGGAACCCGTAATATCACTCTTTTTCTGAACACCATAACCAATGACCACCAGTTCGTCCAACTGGATATTCTCTTCATCCAGTAATATTGTCAATGGTTTATTATCACGTATGATAACCTCACTGGACCTATATCCCATATAAGTGATTTTAAGGATAGTACCGACAGGCACTCGCATAGAGAACTTTCCATCTATATCTGTTATCACACCGTTTTTGGTTCCCTTTTCCACTACGGTAACACCAATGAGCGGTTCTCTGTTCTTACCATCCAGCACCTCCCCCGAAATCGGTAGAACCGACTGCGCATAAGAGGATACTATGTGGACGATAGCCATGATAAACACTGCCATCCTGGGTAATATATCTTTATTCATCTGCTAATAATTAAATGAAGCGGTTATATAATGGTTATAAAAAATATTTCATCCGTGGATTATGCGGAATAGATGACCTCACCCGCAGATGAAATATGAAATAACAGAAAACACACTGAAAATCTGTGTTTTCATACTGGCATCAGATCATTTTTTAATAATCAGATTGGAAGACGAAACGCCTTTTGTGCTTTGTACATTTATCAGATACATGCCTTCGGCCAGTGAAGACACATCGACAGCGTTCTCGGACGGTTTATCCACAACCTTAACCAGTCTGCCGACAGAATCATAAATTTCGACCTTTTTAACGGTTCCTGTTGTTTTCACAAAGAATTTATCACTTGCCGGATTCGGATAGATCTGAGCTTTGTTTCCTCCGTTCACAGGAATATTTTCAATGGAAGTCCCTATCTCCGCACGTGTACGATATTCGATATCCAAATTATCGGCATCTTTTATAGGATCATAATCCGGTTTACGATAGTGATAACAATAAATACCTTCACCCTCATTAATGGCAAAAATAACATCACCGCCCAAATTTCTCATAGAATGTACCTTGTCGCCTTCGCCCGGCTTGATATTCGTTACACGAACAGGAAAATCGGATTTACTGTCTACCCGGAATAATTTTTCCTGCCACTCCTTGTTCTGCACACTCGAATCCCAGTAATACATACTTCCGGAAGCCACAATCGGCTCTTTCACCCAAGCATTAAGTTTGCCTGTACCTAAATCAGAGTGCAAATAAACATCCTCCCCATCTGTATAATGCAACTCTCCACCAAATCCCAACGGCATACCGGTACCTCCAGAATTGGCCGAAAACATATAAACACCATCAAATTCCACTCCCGCATCCGGAGAACTGTTTTTGGGTTTTCCATCTGTTCCAGGAACATTTTCATTGACATCGAATGCACCATAATTACCCGGTTCCAAATTGGTAAATGCAAGCTCGGAACCATACTCCTCATGCCAACCACGGAAATATATTTTTCCATTATAAGGAATAGGACTGGCATCGCTCACCCAACCACTCTGAGGACTGTTATTCTCATCCTTCCCCGGCCGGGTATCATAAATAAGATAAGTTCCCTCTTCCGTACCGTCACTGGCAAAAGGTTCACCGCCGTATTCGTAAGACCAAGCCTGAAAAAAAAGCTTTTCATTGTAGAAGTTAACCATATCATCTATGGCTGCACTCATAGTAGCGCCTGCAACTTCCGGATTAGGCTCTACATTCATATCTTTCACTAAATGTGTTCCGGCTTCCGTCCCATCAGTTACCCAAAGCTCCTCACCATACTTTCCATCTTTATCATCGGCCTTAAAAAACACTTTGCGACCCACCCGGCAATACGGACTGTAAGGAGAACCATTATCTGTCCCGGGATACCCCATCTTACATTCATAAATCAATTTGGTTCCTTCTTCGGTTCCGTCACTGACCCAAAGCCAATGTTGACCACCATTATACTCCTCGCTGTCAAAATTCTTAGCAGCAAACACAAACTGAGTTTCATTCAATTGCGTAAAACCTTTCGGATCGGAAGAAGCTAATTCATGAATATCCTTCACCATATAAGTACCCTGTTCCGTTCCGTCAGAAATCCAGAGTTCCGCTCCGTTAACACCATCGTCTGCCTGAAAAACGACTTTATCATTAAACCGCGTCAACCAAACGACATTAGAACTTGTCGGCCCGGGAATGATATCTTTCACAATCCTCGTCCCGTCCGGAGTTCCATTCGTCACCCATAATTCCTCTCCGTGCGCAGCATCCGTTGCCGCAAAAAAAGCAAGGTAACCTTTCTCCTTACTTCCGGCAACCGTTATATTCTTTTGTTGGATAAGTTTACGAGTATTGTTAACAAATGCAGTTACCCCTTCTGGTAAGAGACTTCGTAATTCACCTCCCGGATCACGAGTAAAATCACCTGATGTCTGAGGTTGTCTTCCTCCTTGAGCAAAAACACTTCCCATAGCAAATAATGAAAAGACAAATAAAAAGCACAACTTTTTCATATTCTATAAAATTAAATTAAAAAAAGACTGAATAACTCGTATTTTACGGGATAACCAAAACTTTGTATTAATGTAATCGTTGTGTTTCTACATTTTTAATTCGAGCAAGTGTGTTCTTTTCCTTTCATAGTACAAAGATACACGACCCCGATGACAAAAATAGATCAAAACCATTACATATATGATACAAAAAGAAAAAGAACTACCGGTTAAATACCTTGTAAAAATGTAGTAAAGAAAGACTCCATTAATACCAGATTTTGGTTATAACACCTGCTATATGAATTCTCTGTTTTCTTTCATATTTCCCGGGTGCATCAAGAATAGAAAGAATGCATCAAGCAGGTACAATAGGTTATTAAAACATCACAAATGTACGGTCAAGGCAACTAAACGAATGTTAGAAATTGACCAAATATTACAAGATTTTCGTGAAAATAGCCCTTCAAAGCCACGTAGTATCATTTAAATATTTTTTTCATTCGAATTACAACATCTATTCAAGAACAATATCAAACTGATCGTAAGACTCTGTCCGGTGGGCTAAATGCTTAGTCAATGCCGATATTCCGAACAACGGCGAATAGGTCCTGACCTTAATCGTTTTCCCATCAGGCATGAATTCCAGTATACGGAGCCATCCGTCACCACCATTTCCTTCCGGACCGCCTCCCAAAAACTGTACGTTGAACATCATCTGATGAATCGGTTTACCAGATGTATTATTGTCGATTCTGTATCCGACATTATCTTCGTATTTACTATTTCCATTACCGGTATGTCCACATATCAAAAGGCGGATATTGGAAGAAGGATAAAGTAGCTTTTCCCATATTTGAGTCCCTACGTTCATAGGAGAAAGCGCATACTTTTCTTTATCACGGATAGTACCGCCTTTCGGGGGAGTACCGGGATTAAGATATCCGTGGGTCATAAAGATGACTTTACTATCCTTATAAGTTTCGCTTGCTACGAGTTTTTTTGCCCAATCGAGCACCTCATCCCGTGGAGCAAACTCACTGGTGATAATCAAAATCTTTCCCCATGTCGGTTCATTGAATTCGAAAGCGGCATTCTCTAAAGAAGCAACACCGTTACGGTTTGGAATTGCACTGACACAAAGGTCTCTCCATGCCGTATTCCTTTCAAAAGGAAAATATTCGGGGAAATGCGTCATTCCGTTTTCAGAGCGTTTATAACCATATTCATGATTACCTGTCGATATGATGTAAGGAACCTTGTTATCGAGCCTGGCAAATGCCTTCGAACTGGCTTCCCACATTTCGCGACTGGTTTGATTAAGCATCTTCCGGTTACGCACAATATTCTCATTTTGCTCTACGACATCTCCCGTACATAACACTGCTTTAATCTTTAAATTTTCAATATGATCTACAATCCATGCCGTACACAATTCAAACAAAGGCTGATTAATATCGTACTTGACATATCCCTGCGGATCCCCCAAAAGAATCATCGAGAATGATTCCGGATCAATCAGATGTTGCTGGTCGGCTCTCTTTTGAGCGCCCAAGCCTATCCAAGCTCCTGAGACAACAGCTAAACATAAAAAGAACTTTCTCATAATTTACATTTCTCCTTTTTTTATACTTTATTCTAAATACACACATCTCAATATATCCTTACCGGGATTTTCCGGCAAACATTTTGTCTCTACTGCTAAACAAAGTCTTTCGGCAACACACCAAACTGTTTTTTAAAACAGCTCGAAAAATAAGAAGGGGTACTGAATCCCACCATATAAGCTATTTCCACAATTCCGTACTCTTTCTCCTGTAATAAAGCAGCCGCTTTCTTTAGCCGTGTAAGCCGTAGATATTCATTAGGCCCTATTCCCAACACTCCTTTCAGTTTTCTAAAGAAATTGGACCGCCCCATGTTCATCGCTCCCGCCATATCATCGACAGATAAATCAGGATTCTCCAAATGCCGAGCTACGTACTCCTCCAACTTGCTGATAAACTGTTTGTCGGCCTTCGACTGCGCTATGGTGTCAGCTTTAATAAAGGGAGATTCCATAAAGTGCCGGCACAGTTGTTCCCTGTTTTTCAGTAGATTGGCAACAGTAACACGTAAATATTCTACTGAAAAAGGTTTCTCGATATAAGCATCGGCACCATGCTCCAATCCTTCTATTTTCTGTTCCATAGCAGTTTTTGCCGTGAGCAACACAACGGGAATATGACTGTAATCCAAATTAGATTTCAGATGTTCACACAATTCCAGTCCATCCATTTCGGGCATCATAATATCCGTAATTACCAGACTTACCCGGGCATCGGAAAGAACCGAAAGTGCTTCCACTCCATTACCTGCCACCAGTACATGATACAAGCCGGCAAACTGGCGTTGGAGAAACGACAACATATCTTTATTGTCTTCTACAACCAGAATCGTCGTCAATTCCTCGTTTCCCATTTCCGAACTCCCCATTTCCGGCTGTTTCTCCGGTAAATCGTTAAGTTCTTCATTACTGTCCGGTACGAGGCATGGAGAACAGTGTACAATCGGAATAGAAAAAATAAAACGATTACAATCCAGCGAACGATCCATCACCAAGCTCCCACCATGCAATTCCGCCAATGAACGAGCCAGTGCCAGTCCGATACCCGTTCCCGATTCCACCTTATTCCCATCCCGATAACGCACAAAAGGTAGAAAAATATTATCTCTCATTTCCAATGGAATCACTTCACCGTCATTGTCCATTACAATCAAAAGACTACTTTCCTCATCATCGGCAGACAAGTACAAGTGTGCATAAGTCCCGGCGTACTTCAACGCATTAGAGAAAAGATTACTCAATACTTTAATAATCGCTTCCTTATCGACGCCCGCATAAATATCCGCTTCAGGCAACTCGATTTTCAAGTCGATCCCCCTTTTACGGGCAAGCGGAATGAAACGTTTGTACACCGAATGAATGACAGCTCCCATATTACATTCCGCAAGGTTAAGTTTAAACCCTTTATTCCCTGTTTTCCGAAAATCAAGTAATTGATTGGTTAAAGCCAATAATCTCTCGGCATTCTCATCCATAACCTCCAGTTCCGTTTTTATACTTTCCGGCAACGCTTTCTCTTTCAGTACACTTTCAAGAGGACTTTTAATAAGAGTAAGCGGAGTACGTATCTCATGAGCCACGTTGGTGAAGAATTCTATTTTCGAAATATACAGTTCCCTTTCTTTCTCCTGCTCGAATTTTTCCATATCACGCCGGTGTTTTTCGACTCCCCTTCTTCGGAAATAGAAAAACACAGAGCAAATTAATCCCAACAGAAGTAATATGTAGACAACATAAGCAGCCGTAGACAAATAAAAAGGAGGGAGAACCCGTATCTCAAGCGAACGGATTTCCGGATTCCACAATCCGTCACTATTAGCTCCCTTCACCATCAGTCTGTAAGTATCAAAAGGCAGATGCGAATACGTAATCGGTGCATTACCGGCGACACGCCATTCAGAATCATATCCTTCCAATTTATACATCAATGTATTCATCTCAGGTGCATGATATGCAAGCGCAGCCACACGAAAAGAGAATGAGTTCTGGTCCGGTTTCAAAACAATTTCATCGGATAAGGTAATGCTCTGCTTTAAAGGAGACCCCTCATCACCCACCGTCACCCTCTTGTTGAAAAGCATAAAGTCGGTTATAACAACGGGTGGCACATAGTCGTTGCTTATAAAAGTGGAAGGATCAAAAGAAATAAACCCGTTAATACTCCCGAAATACAGGTTACCGTTCTCATCCTTATAGCTGGACTGATAATTGAACTGGTTATCCAGCAACCCGTTGGCCCGTGTGTATACCTTGAAAGTCTCCTTCTTCGGATTAAAACAAAGCAACCCTTTATTGGTAGAAATCCAGAACAAGCCTTTATTATCTTCTTCAATCCTGTAAACGACATTACTCGGCAGTCCTTTTTCAGAATCATAGCAAGTAAAATCGGTAGTGGACGGATCAAAACGACAGAATCCTCCTCCCTGGGTAGTAAGCCAAACGCGGTTCTCGCTATCTACAAAGACAGTAAGTACTTTATTTGAAGGAAGACTGCGCGGCTTATTCTCATCGTGCACAAAATGTTCCCATTTCTTCGTCCGAATATTCTGTCTGTAAACGCCGTTAACATAAGTCGCAAGCCACAGGTTTCCCTGTTTATCCTCGGTAATGTAATAAACAAACACTCCCGACAGTTCCGGAACAGAAGAGAATGTATCCTTTTCCGAATCATAACTTATCAAACCGGAAGGCGTTCCCAGATATAATTGTCCGGAAGTTGTCCGGAAAACAGAAAAAATGTTTTTCGGGAGATGGGCATAATGCTTAACCTTCCGAGTTCTCAGATCAATTTTGTTTAAACCTTGCGAAAAGGTACCTACCCAAAGAGCATCATCATCAAGACAGAGCCCGTGAATATTCTGATAGATCAAAGGATCTTTAAAAGGTTCTACCGAACGTGTTACCGGATTAAAATGAAACAACCCCCTGTCTTCCGTACCTATCCACAAAGTCCCGCTTCGGTCTGCGCAAAATTCTCTGACGCGTTTCCCCATCCGGTCTGTTTCCGAGCGAGGATAGAACTTCTCAAAATAGGTATATTGCCGAGGATAATAGTTCACTCCGCCAAACCAGGTTCCCACCCACATTCCTCCTTCACGATCTTTACAAACCGCGTAGACCGCATTATCGGATATGGAATAGGAATCACCGTATATACTTTGCAAATGAGTTGTTTCACCTGTACGTGAATTATATACATAGATACCGGACTCCGTACCTATCCACAGGACATCATCGGAATAGAAAACCATCTCTCTTACAAAAAGACTCTCTCCGGCAGCAGCAGTGCCCGGGAGCAGGGAAGACAATGCCCCGGAGGTTAAATTCACCTCCATTAATCCATCGTCTGTCCCTACATAAAGGCAATTATAAGGACCGGGAAGTAACTTATTGATTCTTTTGCCTTTGAAGGGCGCTTTGATTTCTGGAGAGAAAACAGGTTTCAACGTATGAAGCCCGTCTCTGGAACTGTATAGATTACCATCGTGTATATCCAACCAACACACGTCATCCTGATCAAACACAATCTGACCAGCATTCCTTAACCGTTTCTTTCCGGATGCATCAGTCTGTAAATGTTCCAATGTACCTCTGTTTGTATCGTAACAAAAAATCCCTTGCCTTTCCGAAACAATCCAGACCCTTCCTTTACGATCGCCTTTTATAGTATGAACAGTCTGTTCAATCGTAGTATTCAAATTGCTCTGTATAACGAAGCGTTCCACTTTCTCTCCAGAAGGAGAGTAAATATAGACTCCGACATCCGTACCGATCCATATCTGCCCGAGGCAATCTTCGTACAATGATGTTATAAAATTATTTCCGAGCGTTCCCGACTCTTTCATAAATGTTTGGAAAGAGACTCCGTCATAACGATTTAGTCCATCCTTTGTACCAAACCACATGAACCCGAAACGGTCCTGAATAATAGCGGCGACAGTATTCTGCGACAATCCGTTATTAATGTCGAGCGAACGGAAAGCATAACGCCCCATACCCGTACCAGCAAACATAGAGGAACAATATAATATCAGAAAAAAGCAAAAGATAAATACACGACGTGTTTTCATACTATATTTCTTTTTTAATCTTTCATGAATTTTTCCGCCCGCCCGGGAGTAAGCAATTCCCAAAGTGAAGCGACTGTCCAGCCGGGAGCAAAAATATTATTATAATACCCCTTGCCGTTTTTACCATAATCCCAGTTTGTGTGCTGAACAACTTCGGGATAATACCCCACTTTAGCCACACCACACAAATGTCCTTCGTACGGAAGCAATTGCCGCATGGAAGTGGAGATAACATTAGAAAATGCGGAGAAACGCGGCTCATCATACTCTTTTGCAAGCCAATTGAGTACAGAACCGAACTCAAAAACGAAAACATCTATATGATTATTCTCAACCGATACATTTCCCCAACCGCGCGTTTTGAAACCAAGATCTCCCAGCATCTCACCATCAGCAAACGGAACATCCCACACATAATACCAGGAAAGTGCAAAATAAGCAGCTTCACGCGTAAGATCGGCATAATGTTTTCTCTCTTCCCCTTTCGTAATCAGTGCCAGATAATAAGTTGCTGTAGCTGCATAGAGAGAAGCCTCCTTATCTTCACAATTCGCATCGAGCGTAGACGAAAAATAATCGGCTTTAGATATCAACTCTTTCTCCAGATAATCAGCCGTATGCTTGGCACTCTCCAGATAGCGTTTATCCCTGAAGTACTTATAAGCCATGACGAGTGGAAGTGTTGCAGAAGGAGTACTTCCACCACTTTTATCGGTAATGGTAAAATCATCCTTAAACTTACGGGGGAAACTGCCATCAGCATTCTGAATCTTTAAAAACATATCGAGTATATTCCTTAATCTATACTCCCACTCGGGATGTTTCCTGCCGTTCGCCCTCTCGTAATCCAAATAATGCAGCATTGCATACACCGCTTCCGACTGACGGCGGATACTATTAGCCGGTCTGTCTTCTCCCTTCGGATCGTTGATAAAACTTACACGCTCCCGAAAGAACCCTCCCGGCGTAAAGCCATTTTCCAGATAACTACCGAATATTTTTCTACAATCTTCCACCAACTCCTGCCGGTCGTGTCCATACCCATATTCCCAAGCATTGAAAGCGTTAAGCAAAACACGTCCGACAAATCCTACTTCGGCCACAGGAGGGCTATCACACGTCAAGACATGCATTCTGGGACTTGCATAATAAGAGAGAACAGGACCATCGATAAAACTTTCAACGAAATAATTGCTCATTACCTCTTTCATCTTTTCAGAAGAATAGGATGTACTTACGGGCTGCGGTCGGTACATGTCGTAACTATACTCCCAAGTACGACGCACAAAACCGGAAAAATCATCCGAACTGCCATATGCGATTTCCCAAGTAAGCATCACTGTTTCTCCTTTTCCCAACTTTTGATACGCTTCGACCTCTGGTGCCAGAGTCAACTTACGGACATAACTTTTAGGGGCTTCACGATAGGGAAAACCAAAGGAAAGAGTAGCCTTTCCGTTATGATTGGCAAAACCTGTAAATCCGATGGAAGTCTTACCCGAGAGAATTACTTCCCCTTCACTGTGAGTAGTCAAAGCGTCATGACAGAATTCATCTTTGCGGATCACCGTCAGATACTGCCCGTCTTTTACATTGTAAATTCCCGTCAAAGGAGTACTGAGACGATCTTCACGAACTTCCCAGCTATCGGATGTATGAAAAGCAGGCGCCCCTTGTGGCGATCGGAGGTTTTGTCTGTACCAAAATCCTGGCATATAGAACTGACAGTCACCATGACGGAAAGAAGTGGAAAATTGCTGGCTGAAATTGAAATAAATATCATCCAAAGCAGTGAGTGTCACCTCCATCTCCCAACAATCACTTTGGTTTCTGACACGCTCCGTGATTACCAATGGTAACTCTTGAGATGCTTCCAAAGAAAAACATCCTTTCCCGGAAGCAGACTCCAGAAAAGTTAAAGGATATTGTCTGGAATTATTTCCCGGTGTTTTCAACGAGATACACGCAGATAACTGCCCGGGCAAATTTTCAACAGCTTCGGCAGTAGTAACAAACACCCCGACAATCATAGCACAAATTAAAGATTTTATATTCATAAAACATGATTTTAACAGCGGGAAGTTTCCGGAACTTTTATTTTCAAGGCATTTCTTCCCAGCAATATTAAACAAAAAATAAAAAAGGTAATGTTAACAAGGTATCTTTAATACCACACATTACGAAAAAAGAAAATCGGTTAACCTTCATCCATAATTATAGATGCAAAATACGGGAATGATACAATCTTGCAGTACCACAAATAGGTATTTTTATAAGAGAAATCAGCAAAACTTGCCTTTTCTTCAAATTACAGACACAAGATATTTGTTCACAATTCAGAGACACGATAAATAAAGGCGGATTTACACAGAGACCAGACCGTATATTTGCGATCTGGCTGCTGTGTAAATCCGCCTTTATTTAATAATTGAAAAAAAATCAATTTAAAATTCAAATCCTGATAATCCATCGTTCCCCCTTCCAAATTGAGCAATCCGGTGGTAGAATAACGGTAATTGAACAGATAAGATGCTTTATGTTTCTTGCTCAAAGGCCCTTCGGAAGCAAAATCAATTCCCATAATGCCCACTTGAAACACATTCTCGTTTTTCTGATTATTGCCGTTGCGCAACTTCATATCGAACACTCCGGATACGGCATTCCCATATTTGGAAGAGAAAGCACCGGTGAAGAAATCGGAGTTCTTCAATACCTGGCTGCTCAAAGATGAGAGTATTCCCCCGCCTAAAGAGGTAATGTCCGCAAAATAATTAGGGTTGGGAATCTCCACATCTTCAAGCCGCCACTGCAACAAATGGGGCGCATTACCATGAATAGAGATACCATTGGTAGAAACACCCGGTGCCACTCCGGCAAACGAAGCTACCAGACGGGCAGGATCATCGAAACCGCCGGCATAATGACTCGCCTCTTCCACACTCAGCATACGGGCACCAGCCAGGACCATCTTATTCATCTTATCCTTTCCATTATTTTCCGACAAAGATACGTCAGACGAAAGGACTGTCGTAATAAATGAGACGTAACGCAGAATTTCTGAGACAAAATGTATATACCCGGAAGAAATGCCTACCACATAAAGGGATACAGCATAAAAAAGAAAGTCAATACGATAGATTATTATTCGCCCAAACTCAATGGAAGCCTTACAATAAAACGAGTACCGCGTCCCATCTCCGAATCTACCGAAATTTTTCCGCGAAGATGTTCCACAATTGTCAGACAAATAGACAATCCCAAACCGGTACCCTGCTTGAAACTGTTCACCTTGTAGAAACGTTCGAAAATATGTTCCAAGTGTTCACGAGCAATTCCTTCTCCTGTATCTTCCACAAACAGTGCCACTTTTTCTTCTTTTTCAAGAAGAGTATAGCCTAATTTAATGTAACCTTCCTTAGTAAACTTGCGAGAGTTGTTCAGTAAATTGCCGAGAACCTGTTTCAATCGGGAGGCGTCTGTCACAATACATAAATCGTCATCCGGAAACACAGCAGTAATCTGCATCTTTTCAGAATAGAAATTCATATTCTGTTCGGTAAGAATTTCATTCATCAATGCCCGAAGAGAACATGGAGCAAATACAAACTCCATCGTATTCGACTCAATCCTTGATAAATCAAGAATATCGTTAATCAGCCGCAGCAAATGTTCACTGTTCGTATTGATCAGGTTTACAAATTCTTCACGTTCTTGATGCGACAATTCCTCGAAAGTAGAACTCAGTACATCAGAGAATCCCACAATCGCATTCAGAGGTGTACGGATCTCATGGCTCATGTTGGCTAAAAAAGCAGTCTTCAGCCGATCACTTTCTTCCGCCTTCATCCGGGCGCTGATCAAGGTATCCTCAATATCCTTATGTTCCTGTATACTCATACAGATACCGACCAAACGATAAGGCAAGCCGGACAGTTTTCCGATGTAAGTGGATTGCCCTTCAAACCACTCCCATCTTCCGTCTCCACGCAATATACGGAACGGGACAGGCTTTTCGTATATGGTATCACCACTGAACTGAACACTGAAAGCATCGAACAACTGTTTTTGGTCATCCGGATGAATCAATTTCAGATACCTGTCCATAGATAAAGTATAACCCGGTTCCGGTTCAATACCCAGATATTCGAAATAACGCGCATCAAGACTGAATATTTGGCGATCCAAATCAAAAAACCAAGGATAAATACGGGTACGGTTCAATGCCGTGTTCAGAATATATTCCTGCGTCAGTTCACTAGTTATATTCCGGAAATAAAAGATAATAACTTCTACTCCTTCGTCAAAAGGAAGTCTGCAAAAACGTCCTTTCACCGGAAATATCGTATTGGTAGACTTCTCACGGATACTGGTATTAGGAGGTAAAATTAATTCTTCTTTTCCCTGACGTATCACATCCAAAGCAGATGTAAGGATATTCTTATCCCGATAAATCAGTTCAAACAGTTCACCGGCATATAGATCTTTTTCATAAGAATCCGAGGAAATATTAATGTGAAGTCCCGTTTTTGCCTGCAAGTTAACTTGCAAAACTCTTTCATCAAATGTCAGAATAACAATGCCATCGGGCAGTATATTCAACAAACTATCGGCATAACTGATATTATCTACAGTATTCATCTCTGCTTTTTTATTTTGTTCGATTTGCAAAGAAAGATATTTTTATTGATTCCATACAAATCAAAAAGAGAAAAAATACCATGAGAATACATTATTTATTATTATAACCATTGAAAAAGAAACCATTACCCATAAAAACAAATGGTCTTCTGATTTGTATATAAAATAAAAAGTTATAACTTTACGGCGCAGGAAAACAGAAAACACTCAAAGCAATCAATATAATTGGAAAAACAAAGTACATTAAAACAATATGTATTGCCGTTTATACGGGTCAATACTATAATGATATGTGGATGGGTAATAATCGTTCTTCTATTCAAAATGAGCAAAATGGAAATGACAACTTGCTTATCAAAGCAATACGGCATTCTCATTCTGTTCGGAATCAGTGCATTTGTTTATTTCCTGTGGATTTATTGCCCTTATTTCAACAAATTATACCGGAACTCGGAAAGGAATGACAACATAGGCCTGCCGTTGGCTTCATTAGGAATGGCTCTCTGCATGTTCACATTTGCAAAAGAACAATACCTGTATGCATTCACGCTCTATATAGCTTCAACCACTGTTTTTATACTTTTACTATACTGGGATTTATACAAAATCAGACAAAGAAAACAGAAAAGAAAAAGAGAAAAGACGCGGAGAAAATCATAATAGAAACAATGACCGTTAATTAAAAAAAGAAGAGTACGAAGAACTTTTTCCTAACCAGAACTTTTCTCTCTTATTTCGCGTTTATATGAATGATAAAACATAAAACTATGAGCGTAAAAGAACAATACTGGAGATATTCACTTATTGCTATCATTATCGTACTTGGCATTGTCCTGTTCCAGCAAATCACCCCTTTCTTAGGCGGACTGCTGGGAGCACTGACCATCTATATCCTTGTCAGAAAACAGATGATACGCCTTACCACAAAACGAAAAATGAAACGGAGCACTGCCGCTCTGCTGATCACGACCGAAGCCGTCTTCTTCTTCCTGATACCTATTTCATTGGTAGTATGGATGTTGGTCGACAAACTGCAAAACCTCAATCTCGATCCGCAATCCATCATTGCTCCTATCGAAGAAATAGCCGGAATCATCAAAAGTAAAACAGGCTATGACGTATTGGGCAGTGATACGACCTCGTTTATCGTATCCGCCCTTCCCCGCATCGGGCAAGCCGTAATGGGAGGGATCAGCAGCTTTGTCGTCAATCTGTTCGTACTGGTCTTCGTTTTGTATTTCATGCTGATCGGCGGTATAAAGATGGAAGCATATGTCAATGCCATCCTGCCTTTTAATGCAACCAATACGGAACACGTGATACATGAGATCAATATGATTGTCCGCTCCAATGCCATAGGTATTCCTCTTTTAGCCGTCATACAAGGAGGAGTTGCCATGATCGGCTATTTCATATTCGGAGCCCCCAATGCATTATTGCTCGGTTTCCTCACCTGTTTCGCCACGGTTATCCCAATGGTGGGCACAGGCTTGATATGGTTCCCCGTCGCCGTCTATATGGCCCTGACCGGAGACTGGCCCAATGCCATCGGGCTGGCAGCCTACGGTGGTATTATCGTCTCGCAACTCGATAACCTGATACGCTTCATCCTACAAAAGAAGATGGCCGACACTCATCCGCTCATTACTATTTTCGGGGTAGTCATCGGCCTGTCGTTGTTCGGATTCATGGGAGTGATCTTCGGACCGTTACTGCTTTCCTTGTTCTTCCTGTTTGTCGATATGTTCAAAAGAGAATATCTCGACACACGAAAATAACCGCTTGGCAAAGCATGTATCCTACCGAAAATTTGCGTACTTTTGTATCCTAAAAACGACATTACATCAATGGAAGCATTTACATTCAGTACGGCAGAACTGATATTATTATCAGCGGCAGGAGTTTTTCTGATTATTCAATACATTTACTATCTGGGAATTTACAACCGGATACATATGCGGAATATCACCGACCGGAAAAACGAACTGCACTTCACAAAGGAACTTCCTCCCCTGTCGGTCGTGATCTGTGCACGTAACGAATCAGAAAATCTGCGCCGTTTCCTTCCGGCTATCCTGGAACAGGATTATCCGCAATTTGAAGTAATCGTCATCAATGACGGCTCTACGGATGAAAGCGAAGCCGTACTGTCCGCTTTTGAAGAAAAATACCAACACCTGTATCACAGTTTCACTCCGGACAGCGCCCGGTATATCAGCCGCAAAAAACTGGCACTGACATTGGGTATCAAGGCAAGCAAACATGACTGGCTGGTGTTCACCGAAGCCAACTGCCAGCCCGCAAGCAATCAATGGCTGCGCCTGATGGCCCGTAACTTTACTCCGCATACCCAAATTGTATTGGGATACAGTGGATATGAACGTGGTAAAGGATGGCTGCACAAACGAATATCGTTCAATACCTTGTTTACTTCACTGCGCTATTTAGGCTTTGCCCTTGCCGGAAAGCCTTACATGGGATTGGGACGAAACCTCGCTTACAGAAAAGAACTTTTTTTCAAACAAAAAGGATATTCCACGCACTTGAACCTGCAACGGGGAGAAGACGACCTGTTCATCAATCAGATAGCCAATACAGAAAATACCCGGGTGGAAACCAATGCCCGTGCCATCATGAGAATGCAACCCATAGAGAGATACAAGGACTGGAAAGAAGAAAGAGTAAGCTATATGGCTACGGCACGTTACTACAAAGGTGTCCAACGCTATCTGCTGGGCTTCGAGACATGTTCCCGCCTGCTGTTCTATATGGCTTGTATAGCCGGTATCGTATTCGGAATCATCCACTCGCACTGGCTGGTAGCCGGTATCGCTTTCTTTATCTGGCTGTTGCGTTATACCGTGCAAGCCATCGTCATCAATAAAACAGCAACCGATCAGGAAGAAAACCGCCATTATTACTTCTCCCTGCTCCTATTCGACCTGCTGCAGCCTTTACAAACCCTCCAATTCAAGCTTTACCGCCTATATCGCGGTAAAGGAGACTTCATGAGACGTTAGAGGTACTCAATGCAAGAAACTTTTATCAGATATTTTATGAAAAACAAAATTTTAATTATGACTGTCCTATTAATAGGACTATTGAGCTGCCAGAATCAAAAACCTGCCGAAAACGGTTCGTTTACGACAGCATCTTACAATCTTCGTTATGCCAATGCAGAAGATTCTGCCGCAGGCAATGGCTGGGGAAAACGTTATCCCGTGATGGCCAAACTGATACAATACCACAGTTTCGACATTTTCGGTACTCAAGAAGGATATATCCGGCAACTGGAAGACATGAAAGCCGCTTTACCGGGATATGAATATATCGGCGTAGGGCGTAATGACGGCAAAGAAGCAGGAGAACATTCGGCTATATTCTATCGTACGGATAAATTCGATCTTATTAAAAAAGGAGATTTCTGGCTTTCGGAAACACCCGATACGGCAAGTATCGGATGGGACGCGGTATTGCCCCGTATTTGTAGCTGGGGACACTTCAAATGCAAAGATACCGGATTCGAGTTCCTTTTCTTCAATCTGCATATGGATCACATCGGAAAAAAAGCGCGGGTGGAAAGTGCCTTCCTCGTACAGGAGAAGATGAAAGAACTCGGAGCCAATCTGCCGGCTATCCTCACAGGAGATTTCAATGTAGACCAGACACACAGTTCCTATAAAGCATTAGTAAGCAATGGAGTGTTGAAAGACTCTTATGAATCCGCAGATTTCCGCTATGCAACCAACGGAACTTTCAACAGCTTCGATCCGAACAACTTTACAGAAAGCCGCATCGACCATGTATTCGTATCGCCGTTATTTAAAGTAAAGAAATACGGGGTATTGACAGATACTTACAGAAGCACTAAAGCCACAGGTACGGAAAAAGCAAATGTCAAGGACTGCCCGGAAGAGATCTCCATTGAAAGTTATGAAGCACGTACACCGTCGGATCATTTCCCGGTCAAAGTAGAACTGGAATATTAACAATCATAATATCCCGTCAGAACAGATCCGGCCCTCCTGTTATTCGTATCGCATGGAGCTGGCCGGATTTATCTTGGTAATCAGATAAGAAGGCCCCAACAACATTAGTACAGAAGCAAGCAAGGTACCGGCATTGATGAGCAGAAAAAGCCAAACATTAAAAGAGACAGGTACCGAATCGACATAATAACTTTCGGGATCCAATTTGAAAAGATGAAACTGTGACTGTATGAGACAGAATACCAATCCGATAGCATTTCCCCAAATCATCCCCTTGCCTATCAGGAATACCGAAAACCAAAGAAACACTTTACGGATCGTAAGGTTATTCGCTCCCAAAGCTTTCAGGATACCGATCATGTTGGTACGTTCGATAATAATAATCAGCAAACCGGAAATCATGGTAAAGCCTGCTACCCCGATCATCAGAATCAAAATCACCCACACATTCAGATCGAGCAATCCAAGCCACTCGAATATCTGAGGATTGGACTCCTCTATATTCTGCACAAAATATACACCGCCATATTTATCCGCCCGGTTATCCGTGCTTTCGGCCACCTCATAGGTGATGTCTGGCAAACGGTCATAATCCTTCACTTGCAACTCCGCACCGCTCACTTGATCGGGTTTCCAATTATTCAACCGGTTTACGGTATATAAATCCGTCAGCAGGAACAGGTTATCATATTCCGAAAAGTTAGTCTGATAAATCCCGGTAACGGTCAACGGACGAACCCGCACATTGTCCTGGATATAATAAGTAAATATCTTATCCCCCAATTTTAGCTTCAGCTTATCGACAAGTGCTTTTGATATGACCACCTGTCCGGTGGCAGCCGAATCGCTGAAAGCCGGAATCTCACCTTCCAACAGATTGTCACGAAAAAACGTGGCATCAAACTCCGGCCCTACTCCTTTCAGAACCATTCCTTGAAAAGCATCGTCCGTCTTAATCATCCCCGGCTTTGTGGAGTAACGCTGCACATGCTTTATGCCCGGATTAGCCACCAAAGCAGCCATCATACTGTCACCCACCACCACAGGATGAGTTTCGTATGACCGGACAGCATCGAAATTAGTAATCTGGATATGAGACCCGAAACCGGTCACCTTATTACGCACCTCCCTCTTAAATCCAATCACTACGGCCACCGTAATGATCATCACTGCCAAACCAATAGCAATCCCCACCATAGCGATGAGAACAGCCGGCCGCGATACCTGTTTCCCACCATCGGTATCACGATAAAGGCGACGAGCTATGAAGAGGGGAAAAGACATAGAAAATAGTGATTAGCGGGTTAGTGATAATTGATTAGCAATTTGAGTGACTGACGGGGTATCACCAATTCACTTCTATTTATTCCGTCTTCCCCGGATACGCCTCCAACGCCTTTTTAAGCACAAAGAGCGCGCGGTTCAAGTCTTCTTTCTTTAAGACATAGGCGATACGGACTTCATTCCGTCCGGCTCCGGGAGTAGTATAAAAACCGGAAGCAGGGGCCATAAAAACTGTCTGGCCTTCGTATTCGAAATCGGAGAGACACCAGGCACAGAATTTATCCGAATCGTCTACCGGCAACTTGGCTACGGTATAGAACGCTCCCATCGGAATAGGAGAATATACACCCGGAATACGGTTCAGGCCGTCAATCAGGCATTTACGACGTTCCACATATTCATCATAGGTATCACGCAGATAATCTTCATTGGCATCCAATGAAGCCTCAGCAGCAATCTGACCGATCAAAGGAGGACTCAGACGGGCCTGGCAGAATTTCATCACAGCATCACGTATCTCCTTATTTTTCGTGATCAAGGCACCGATACGGATACCACATTCAGAGTAACGTTTCGATACCGAGTCGATGAGCACCACATTGTTTTCAATGCCTTCGAGATGACAGGCAGAAATGTAAGGAGAACCGGTATAGATAAATTCACGGTAAACTTCATCAGAGAAGAGGAAAAGATCGTATTTCTTCACCAGATCACGTATCTGATTCATCTCTCTGCGAGTATACAAATACCCGGTAGGATTGTTCGGATTACAAATCAAGATCGCTTTGGTACGCTCGTTGATCAGTTCTTCGAACTTCTCTACCTTAGGCAAGGAAAAGCCCTCTTCGATGGTAGTGGCAATGGTACGTATTTTTGCTCCGGCAGAGATGGCAAAAGCCATGTAATTGGCATATGCCGGTTCGGGTACAATAATTTCATCACCCGGATTCAGACAGGAAAGGAATGAAAAAAGCACCGCTTCCGAACCTCCGGAAGTGATAATTATATCATCAGCCGTCAGGTTGATATTGAACTTTGCATAATATCCTACCAATTTCTCCCGGTAGCTGCGATATCCCGCACTCGGGCTATACTCCAATACTTTACGGTCAATATTACGTATGGCATCAATCGCGACCTGAGGTGTGGGCAGATCCGGCTGTCCGATGTTCAGGTGAAACACATGTACCCCTCTTTGCTTTGCTGCATCAGCCAAAGGAGCCAGCTTTCTGATAGGAGATGCAGGCATCTCGTTTCCGCGAATGGATATTGTTGGCATAATGTTATTTACTTATTTATCGATTTACTATTTTTAATTAGAGAGGGCAAATGTACACAATAAATCGGACACAGAGACATAAAAACTTTAAAAACCTTATCAAGGGTAAAAACGTTATGGTATTATGAAAAGAAAGCTATACATTTGTCATATACAAAACCCAAAACAATACCATAATGACCATAAACCTCATTACGTTTGCGTCACTACTACACAAACAGGCTTCTGCACTCAATTCGCACGAAGTGATATTGAATGAATTAGAGAAATATTTCACGGTCCGGTTTGTTAATTATGAGGATATCGACAAGCTGAGCAGTGATGATTTCAAAATCATCTTCATAGCCACCGGCGGAGTAGAAAAACTGGTTATACAACATTTTGAATCTCTCCCCCGCCCTGCCATCCTTCTGGCAGACGGCATGCAAAACTCACTCGCAGCAGCGCTTGAAATATCTTCTTGGCTCCGTAACCGGGGTATGAAAAGCGAAATTCTCCACGGAGAACTCCCATCCATCATAAAACGTATACAGATTTTATATAATAACTTCCAGGCACAACGTTCTTTGTACGGAATGCGTATAGGCGTTATCGGGACACCTTCTTCATGGCTCGTAGCCAGCAACGTAGATTATCTGCTGGCCAAACGCCGTTGGGGAGTGGAATACATCAATATCCCCCTCGAACGGGTGTACAAAATTTACGAACGCATCAATGACAATGAGGTGGGTGCTTCCTGCGCTGCCGTCGCTTCGCAGGCACTGGCTTGCCGGGAGGGAACTCCGGAAGACATGCTAAAAGCAATGCGTCTCTACCGGGCTGTGAAAAGAATATGCAAAGAAGAAAAGCTGAGTGCAGTCACTTTAAGTTGTTTCAAGATAATAGAGCAGATCGGCACTACCGGCTGTCTGGCATTGGCTATGCTGAACGATGAAGGTATCCTTGCCGGATGTGAGGGTGACCTGCAATCCATATTCACGTTGTTAGCAGCCAAAGCATTGACCGGAAAGGCCGGATTTATGGCTAATCCTTCCATGATCAATGCCCGAACCAATGAGATTATTCTGGCTCACTGTACCGTTGGATTAAAACAGACGGAAAAGTATGTGATCCGTAATCATTTTGAAACGGAAACAGGGATCGGTATTCAAGGAATTTTGCCTACAGGAGACGTCACCATCCTAAAATGTGGTGGAGAATGCCTGGACGAATATTACCTTTCCACGGGCACACTTACCGAAAATACAAACTATATCAATATGTGCCGCACACAGGTACGCGTCAAACTGGATACGTCTGCCGATTATTTCTTAAAGAACCCGTTAGGAAATCATCACATTCTGATACACGGAAATTATGAGACGGTACTCAATGAGTTCCTGCAAGCTAACTCCTGTAAAAGAACGGAATAGAGAGGAAAGAATCAGACGCTTTCCCAAAAATCTTCTCATCCCTACTGACTCAAAAAAAGAGACCGTTCATATACTTGCCAATATACAAGTATTATGAATGGTCTCTTCTTTTATCATGGATGATCTCTCTTTTTGAAATGACGAAAGAAACTGAATTTATTCTTCCATTACCCACTCCTCTATATTTCTGGCCTTACTACTAAAACTCACACCTATCTTGAACAGCCGTCGAGGATCATTTTGAAAAGATTGCCCGTAACGTTTCTCATTGATTTGCGCCAAAGCCTCTGCAGCCGTAGCGTCCTGTTTGAATTCCATAAGGTAGATATAATGATCGGTTGTCAGCACCAAGTCCACACGCCCCCGGTTCGTATGGTATTCCACCCGAACATAAAAGCCCATCATCTTGAACACGATAAAAAGCACGTTCTGAAAAAACAACTCCACATTACGCTGCGGCTCCTGACCGACAATCACCTCGTAGGGAGCATCCGCAAAGAATCTCTGCAGACGACGGAAAAAACCGTCCACTTTCGCATGTTCCACCTCAGATACAAACTTGCGGATTTCAAACGGTGCTTCAGATTCACTCTTGTCTGTATAGAAAAGCATCAGATAATTCAAAAAGCCTTCCTCTACTTCCTGATTAGGATAATCCAACGTATAAAGTCTAAAACGGCTGTCGTAATCCTTTATAGTCAGATATCCGCTCTGATAGATAACAGGAATGAGATGGGTACCTTCCGAATCGATACTGTCCAGCACATCTGCCGTAACCTCCACTCCCTGAATTTCTTCCAACCGGTAATTATGCTTTTTCAGCAGGTAAACCAAGTAAGAGGGAGTACCTGTAGCAAACCAGTAATTGCCGAATGCCATAGAGTCGAACGTATTGAGCAGGCTGAAAGGATTGTAGATACCGGGAGTGTTGAAATTAAAATGATAGCCGTCATAACGTTTCTTCATTTCAAGGCACACGCTATCATAATCCATATTCTGCGCTTCGGCAAGAAGATGCAGGTCTTTGTCAAAATACTTGTTCTATCGCCAACCCTTTAAACAGTTCACGTTTTCCTAAAAAATAGGCTTCAAGGGTGGAAATCAGCAGACTTTTACCGAAGCGGCGCGGACGACTCAGAAAATAGTAACTGCCGGTGGTCACCAGCCGATGTACCCATGCGGTCTTGTCCACATAGACATAACCGTCTTTGCGCAGCTTCTCAAAATTCTGTATGCCAATAGGATAAATTCTTTTTTCCATATATTTTTATTCTCTATAAAGATAGGCATTTCCTGTTTACTTTCAATCTTTCCACCGGAAATGATTGGCCTTTTTCTCTTTCACTTTGCCAAATCACATTCCACCCACTTTCCCTGATGCATCTCCATCACCGTACTGAATCCTGCACGTTTCAAAGCCGCCAGCGCTTCCGGACGTCCGGCATTGATTTTTTCGGGATAATGGGCATCACTATTCACCATCACACGGATACCCAATTCTTTCAACAACGGAAAGTAACGTTCGTTCGGAAAAAATGTGCCGTAAAGATGATAAGCCTTGGAATTGATTTCAACCATATACCCTTTTTCTGCGATCCGGGCGAAATAATCCTGCATCAGTTTCTCATACCACGGTTCGTCCAACAGGCCGGGACGATAGCAAGCCGAATTATAATGCATCTTGTCCGCATGCCCTAAAATATCAAAACCACCCAACTCGATCATGCGAAGCTGACGGTCGTAATAAAGACGGATCACCCGATCGAGATCGCCGCCGAAATGCCCGTCTACTATCTTACGAAATACTTCGGGAGCCACATCGACATCCACCACTTCTCCTTTGTCATTATACAACAGATGCACGGAACCGATGCGATAATCCAACGGCAATTCCCGGAAACGGGAAACCGACGGATTGCTCTCTTCATTCAGATAATCGATTTCCAGGCCGACATAAAATTCGATCTTGCCGGCATACTTCTCCCTTACCCGGCGAAACTCCTCTAAATAATCCTCCATACTGTCCCATTCCATCGTCCATGCAGTGGGAAAAGGTAACGGCGCATGTGATGAAACACCATACGATGTAAATCCTTCACTTATGGCAAAGCGGATGAAAGAGTCCATATCGGCACGTCCGTCACAATAAAGGCAATGGCTATGATAGTTCGTCAGGTTCATGATTCTATTTCGCTAAGTTCAA
>ERZ827156.543-NODE-543-length-53901-cov-19.400160_pt1 | contig 53901 bp, 58 predicted proteins | sample MGYA00519919_ERZ827156 | MGnify/ENA primary metagenome ERZ827156 (study PRJEB31778, sample SAMEA3449269) | human gut metagenome | biome: human gut; feature: human-associated habitat; material: faeces | place: United Kingdom | collected 2010/2012 ... | reverse complement strand
AATCCGTGAAATTGGAGATGCGCGGCACACGGATCACCGCGATATCCAAGAGCTTCCGCTCCGTGGAGCGGTCAAAGCGCTCCGTCAAGCTGTCCTCATCATCGATGTCCACATGGGTGTAGGGGATGACCCCCGCCACCGGGATGCCGCACAGCTCCTCCAACGTTTTCAGACCCGGCTCCAGAATAGCCCGGTCACCCCGGAACTTGTTGACCACCACGCCCTTGATGCGACGGCGCTCGTCCTCCTCCAGCAGCGCCACCGTTCCGTAGAGCTGGGCGAACACGCCGCCCCGGTCAATGTCGCCTACCAGCAGCACCGGCGCGTCCACCAGCTTGGCAAGCCCCATATTCACAATGTCATCCTGCTTGAGATTGATCTCCGCGGGACTGCCCGCCCCCTCAATGACGATCACGTCATACTCTGAGGCCAGACTGTTGTAGGCCTCCAGCACGGCAGGGATGTAGTCCCGCTTGCGGCGGAAATACTCCATGGCCTGCATATTGCCCCGCACCTGCCCGTTGACGATGACCTGACTGCCCACGTCGGTGGTGGGCTTGAGCAGGATGGGGTTCATGCGGGTGTCCGGCTCGATTCCAGCGGCCTCCGCCTGCACCACCTGCGCCCGGCCCATCTCGCCGCCGTCCTTGGTAATGAAGGAGTTCAGCGCCATGTTCTGGCTCTTAAACGGCGCCACGCGGTAGCCGTCCTGCTTCAAAACGCGGCACAGTCCCGCCGCCAGCAGGCTCTTTCCGGCGTTGGACATGGTCCCCTGTATCATAATATTCATTGCCATAGTGATGTCTCCTTGCAGAATTGCCGGATGGCCGTCATCAACGCTTCGTTTTCCTCATGGGGCCGCACGGCGATGCGATACCACCCGTCGTCCAGCCCGCTGTAATTTTCGCAGCCCCGGATGGCGATACCCTGCCGCAGCAGGGCCTCCCGCAAGTCCAGCGGCCCGCGGAGCAGCAGGTAATTGGCATGGGACGGGCATACCCAGAAGCCCAGCGCCGTCAGGTTATCCGTGAGCCAACGTCGCTCCGTGCGGACGAGGGACAGCGTCCTTTGCAGAAAGTCCCGCTCCGCCAGCGCCGCCACACCGGCGCTCTGCGCCAGCGAGGATACGTTCCACGGCTGGGACGCGGCCGCCATGCGGCGCAGCAGTGCGCTGTCGGTGCACAGGCAGTATCCCAGCCGGATGCCCGCCATGCCGTAGCTCTTGGTGAAGGCCTTCAGGATCAGCATCTCCGGGTGAGCTGCCAGAAGGGTTTTGGCGCTGATGCCGTCCTCCGTGAGATCGAGGAAGCATTCATCCAGAAACACCCGCGCGCCCCACGCCGCACAGCTTTGCAGGATTCGCTCCAGCAGCGGCAGCGGCAACAGCCGTCCGGTGGGGTTGTTGGGGGTGCAGAGGAATACTGCCTCCGGCTTTTTCTCCTCCAAGAAGGGCAAAAAGCCCTCGTCTAAATCGAAATTCTCTGCCTGATGCAGAAAATACGGTGTCACGCGGCAGCCCACCTGCGCCAGACCCAGCCCGTACTCGGCGAAGGTGGGGGCCAGCTCAGCCGCTGTCCGGGGCCGCAGGGCGGCGCAGTATGCGTAGATCAGGTCCGCCGCGCCGTTTCCGCAGAGGACATACGACGCCGGCACCTGCTCGTGGGCGGCGATGGCCTGTACCAGTTGGCGGCAGTAGGGGTCGGGGTAGCGGTGCAGCTGTGGCAGCGCACGGCGTACCGCCTCCAAAACGCCTGACGGCGTACCCAGCGGGTTGGTGTTGGCGGAAAAATCCAGTGTGATACCGCCACCGTACACGTCACCGCCATGTTGATTTTCCGTTTGATACAGCATCTACGTCTCCTTTACAGCGCAAAGGGCAGCTTGACCCCGCAGCTCAAAAGCAGGGTGAGGATCGCTGTGACGGTCATCAGGCGGCACACACGGGGGATGTCCTCGTGGGTGATCTCCCGCGATGCATCGCCGATATACTCCTTTTTGTGCAGCACGCCGTGGTACCATGCATCCCCCGCCAGACGCACGCCCAGCAGCCCAGCGCAGACGGATTCCGTCTGCGCTGAGTTGGGGCTTGCGTGCTTCCGGCGGTCGCGGCGGAAGATCCGCCAGCCTGCCGCCGTATCCAGCCCCATCATGCCGCCCGCCGCCAGCATCAGAAGCGCCGACAGCCGCGCCGGGATATAATTCACCACGTCATCCGCCTTGGCGGGTACCAGACCGATGTTCTTATAGGGCGGGTCCACATACCCCAGCATGGAGTCCATGGTGTTCACCGCCTTGTAGAAAAAGCCCAGCGGCGCGCCGCCGATGGCCAGAAACAGCAGCGGGGCCACCACGCCGTCGGAGGTGTTCTCCGCCACCGTCTCCACGGCGGCACGGGTCACGGCGGCATCGTCCAGCCGGTCGGTATCCCGCCCGACGATCATGGAAACAGCATGGCGGGAGGCGACCAAATCGCCGCTCTCCAGCGCGTCATAGACCTTCATGGTCTCGTCCCGCAGGGACTTGACCGCCAGGATCTGCCAGCACATTACGCTCTCCAACGCCAGACGCAGCCATGGGCTGACCAGACCGCCCAGCCATAGCAGCCCCGCTGGGACGGCGGTGGACACGATGACCACTGCGCCCCACAGAATAGCGCCCGCCGCCTGCTCACCGGCGGGCGTTTTGGGGCAAAGCCGCCGCAGCACCCGCTCTAACACGCTGATACATTTCCCGATCAGCACCACTGGATGGGGGAAGCCGTGGGGGTCACCCACCAGAAGGTCTATGCAAAAGCCGATGACCAGTGCCGCCAGCGACCACATCATGTCTGCTTCCCTCCGCCCTGCATCGTAAAAATATAAATGGGATTCTGCCCACTCATCAGGTGGTAGCTTCCGGCTTTTCTGTCCCGCGCCGCTTGCAGGGACACCACCTCCGTCTCCGCAAAGGGGAACGCCGTCAGGCAGTCCGTCAGCTCGGCGATGGATTCCAGCGAGACCGCCGTAGCCACGATGCGGACATGGGGATTTTTTGCCAGCAGCAGCGCCACGATCTCGTGCATATTGCCGGCGCTGCCGCCGATGAATGCGTGGGTAGGCGCGGGCAAACCGGCACAGGCCTCCGGCGCGCTGCCGCAGACCACCTGTAGATTCTCCAACGCAAACCGCTCCCGGTTTTGCCCCAGCAGCGCAGCGGCGTCCTTCCGCCGTTCTACGGCGCAGACCTGTCCCTGCTTTGCCTGCAAGGCCATCTCCACCGACACTGAGCCCGTTCCCGCGCCGATATCCCAGCAGACGCTCCGCTCTGTCAGGCGCAGCTTGGACAGACACACCGCCCGCACCTCGCTTTTTGTCATAGGCACCACCGGCATTCCCTCCGCGCTGCGGAGGAAGGCGTCGTCCGGCAGACCCGGCGTGACCACCGCGTCGGGTTGGGGATTTTCAATGAGCGCCACGCTCAGGGGGGCGTAGTCGCCTTCTGCCAGCTCCGCCGCCGTGCCGCGCACGATGCGCTCATCCGGGTAGCCCAGCCGCTGTCCCACAGACACGGTGACGCCGCCCAGACCACCCGCCGTCAGCGTGCGGCACAGGTCGTTGATGCCGCGCTCACCGCCCACCAGCGCGAAGAGGCGGCCGTTTGCCCGCACCTCCGGCAGGATGTTGCGCTGCCGTCCGTGGAGGCTTACCACCCGGACGTCCTCGTAGGAGGTCTTCAATCGGGCACACAGATAGGACAGCGAGCTCAGACCCGGCAGCACCGCCGTGTCACAGCCATCCAGCAGCGGCAGCAGCTTTTTGGTGCCGCTGAAGAAGCCGGTGTCGCCGGACATGACCACCGCAAAGCGGCGGTATTCCCGATGGGAGCGGATAAAGTCCGCGATATCCTGCGGCGCAATGGCGTCATGGGTAGGTTGGCCCTGCCGCGCCACCGCCGCCAGCATCCGTTTTGCGCCGATGAGACAGTCCGCCGTCTCGATGGCCTCACTGACCTCGTGGGTCATAGCCTCCCGGCTGCCGGGGCCGATGCCCACGATCCGCACCTGCGGCCGGACGGTGCAGCCGAACCGCTTACACAGCACATCCAGCACCGCCGCAAAGGGCAGACCCTCCCGCTGGGGCGGGCGGCCGATGACCACCAGACCCGCGCCCGCCTTCCGGGCGGCGGACACCTTGGCGGGAAAGCCGCCGGCCTCGCCGCCGTCCTTGGTCACCATCCACGCGGCGTCGGCAAACCGCAGCGTCGCCAGATCCATCTCCTCGGAGAAAGGCCCCTGCATGGCGATGATATGGGCGGCCTTCAGCCCCGCTGCGCGGCAGGCCTCCAGCGATGCATCCATGGGCAGCACCCGGGCGTATACCCGCTGGGTAAAATCGGGGATGTCGCAATACGCCGCCAGTTCCTTACTGCCGGTGGTCAGCAGGATATTGCCCCGCGTAGTCTCCAGAAATGCAGCGGCGGCCGCCGCATTCTCCACGCAGACCACATCCTCCGCCTGTTCGGAGGATTGCCGCAGCAGACGCAGATACTCCGTCTCCGTTTCCCGACAAGCTGTGCAGATGCTCTCGGTGATGGAGGTGGCATAGGGGTGGGTAGCGTCGATGACCAGATTGAACCGCGTCCCTTGTAGCATCCGGATGATGTCCTCCACCGGAATACGCCCCGCCAGAATCGTAATGTTTTCCGCTTCCGGCAGCAGCGTTTCGCCGTACTCCGTGGCTACGCATACCGTAGCCTGCACCGGCTGTCCGACCAGGAATTCCACCAGCTCCCGGCCCTCCGTGGTGCCGGCAAACACGCAGATATTACACATTGCGGTATCCTCTGGGTGTGACCAGCTGACCGGCCACCGTTTTGGCGGCAGCGCTGCCAATCAGCACGGTGCAGAACATATCCACCTCTGCCTCTCGCAGCTCTGCCAGCGTCAGGATGCGGCTGCTCTGCCCCTCACGGCCAATATTGCGCACGATGCCGCACAGACGGCCGCCCGGCAGACGGCGCAGCAGGATATCGCAGGCCCGCTTCAGGTGGTCGGGTCTGCCGTGACTGGCGGGGTTGTACAGAGCGATGGTCAGATCCGCCGCCGCCGCGCAGTCCAGCCGCTTTTCGATGGTTTCCCACGGTGTCAGCCGATCGCTGAGACTGATGACCGCGAAGTCGTGGGTCAGCGGCGCACCCAGCACTGCTGCGGCGCTGCAAGCCGCCGTCAGACCCGGAACCACCTGAATTTCAGGCTCCTGCGCCTCGCCCCGCAGCTCATAGACCAGCGCCGCCATGCCGTAGATGCCGCTGTCACCGGAGCAGACCATGGCGACCGTCTTGCCGCTGCGCGCCAGCTCCAGCGCCAGCTGGCAGCGCTCGGCCTCCCGTGTCATGGGGGTGGAGTGAAGCTCCTTGCCGGGGTAGCGGTCCCGCACCAGATCCACATATACCGGGTAACCTACGATGGCGTCACATGCCCGCAGGGCGGTATCTGCCCGAATGGTCATGTCCTCATAGCTGCCTGGCCCGATACCTACTACAATTACCTTACCCAAAGCGCACCTCCCAATGCTCCGCCGCAACGGCGACGGTCACGCCGTCCCGCGCTGTTTTTTGTACGATCAGTTTTTCGGCATCCAGCAGCGCCGCCCGCTCGCAGACGTTGTCCACGCCGGTGACGGAGCGAACAAAGTCGGAGGGGGTAAAGTCACCCGCCACGTTCCGCAGCTGCTGCGCCGTGTAAAAATGCACCGGCCAGCTGTTTCTCTCACAGGCGGCCAGCAGTCCCGCTTCGTCCTGCTTCAGGTCGATGGAATAGACGCCGCGAATGGCCGCCGTGTCCAGGCCGTTCTCCGCAAACACCGCCTGCACCGTATCTTCCACCGTGTCGGCGGCGGTACCCCGGCGACAGCCTACGCCTACCCGCAGCATCCGTGGGATCAGCCGCAGGGTGCGGGCGAAGGGTGCTTTGATGCGCCATCCGATAAAAACACCCAACGGACCGTCCTCGCCGGCAAACGTACCATCCGGCAGGGGGGAGGGCAAAGAAAACTGGCTGCAAAGAGGCACGTCCCCCTCCAGTATCGCCGCCGACACCGACTTGGCAAGTCCCATGTCGGAGATGGCGCAGCCGTGCCGGGCAGCCCATGCGTCCACGGAAAATTTGCCGCGGACATCGGTGGCGGTGGTGACCACCGCCGTGGCGCCCAGCTTTTCCGCCAGCTCCACCGCCAGCGCGTTGGCGCCGCCGATGTGGCCGGAGAGCAGGGGGATCACAAACCGTCCCGCCTCGTCGATGCACAACACCGCCGGGTCGGTCTTTTTGCTCTGCACATAGGGGGCGATCTCCCGCACGGCGATGCCGCAGGCTCCCACGAAGATCAGTGCGTCCATAGCGGAAAAGCACGCGCCATATACTGCCTTATCCAGCGGCAGGAAGCCCGGCTCTTCAAAGCGCGGCATGGTGTAGCACACGAACGCCTCCTCCGGCAGCGCTGTCATCACCCGCCGCGCCGTGGCGCAGCCGCCCCGGCTGAAGGCAAACAGGGCGGCTCTCATTGCGCCCCCTTGCGGAACTCCGTTGTAAAATTGGGGTGGTACAGCAGCGAGCGGAGATAGTTGTCGCCCAGACAGTTGCCCACCACGATCAGTGAGGTCTTGGTCAGGCCGTTGCCCGTCACCGTCTCGTGGAGCGTCCCGACGGTGCAGTGAAAGATCTTCTCCTCCGGCCAGGTGGCCTTATACACCACCGCCACTGGCGTCTCGGCGGCATAGCCCCCCGCCAGCAGCTCAGCTTGCAGAAGCTCTGTCAGTGAGGTGCTGAGAAATAGCACCATGGTAGCCTGATGGGCCGCCAGCGAGCGGATGGATTCCCGCTCCGGCACCGGTGTGCGGCCGGGGGCGCGGGTGATGATGACGGTCTGGCTTACATCGGGCAGGGTGTACTCAGCCCGCAGAGCCGCCGCCGCGCCGCAGAAGGCGCTGACGCCGGGGCAGACGTCGTAGGCAATATTCCGCTTTTCCAGCTCGTCGAACTGCTCCCGCACCGCACCATAGATACTGGAATCTCCTGTGTGCAGACGCACCGTGGTCTTTCCCCAAGCCTCCGCTTTCTCAATAAGGGCGATGACCTCCTCCAGCGTCAGCTTGGCGCTGTCGTGGATCTCACAACCGGGCTTGGTATAGTCCAGCAGCGCCGGATTCACCAGCGAGCCGGCGTAGATCACCATGTCGGCCTCGCCCAGCAGCTTGGCGCCTCGGACGGTGATGAGGTCGGCAGCGCCGCTGCCCGCTCCCACAAAATGTACCATTGTCAGTCCTCCTTTATCCGGCGCAGCAGTACCGCCGCGTCCTTTGTCTCACAGAGATAGCCGTATTCCTTGGAGAACAGGATAGCGCCTGCCTCCATATCGCCGCATTTATAGGGCAGCATTGCGTCGATGCGCCCCGCCAGACGGTGCAGCACCGCGTCATAAAGTCCCTGCTCCTTCAATAGCCGCAGGGCGTCGTCACAGGTGGCGCAACGGAGCATCTCCGCCGCCACACTGCCGTGCAGCCCCTCTGCAGCGGCACAGGCCGTCAAGATGTCCATGCGGCAGTCGCCATAGCGGGAGTGGGTATTCCACATACCGCCTGCCAGCTTCACCAGCTTGCCGATATGACCAATGAGCAGCGCCCCTCGGAAGCCCAGCTCCCGGCACATCTCCAGCGCATCGCCGATGAAGTTGGAGGTCATCACTGCCGTGGCGGGGTCGATGCCCATGGCGTCCTTAATATAGTCCGCGCCGTAGTTGCCGGGTGAGAGCAGCACATAGTCCGCGCCGCTCTCCCGCCGCTGCCGCAGCTCCACATGGATGGTGTCCACCAGCGCCTGCTCACTCATAGGCTCTACGATTCCCGTGGTGCCTAAGATGGAGATGCCGCCCTCGATGCCCAGCCGGGGGTTGAAGGTCTTTTTTGCCAGCGTCTCGCCATCGGGAGCGGAGATCACCACATACAGGCCGCCGGTGTACCCGAACAGGCCGCAGACCTCCTCCACGTTTTCCCGGATCATCCGGCGGGGCACGGAGTTGATGGCCGCCGCACCCACCGGCTGGTCAAGGCCCGGCTTGGTTACCCGACCTACACCCTGTCCGCCGTCGATGACAATGCCAACAGTCTCTGTTTTCCGCACCTCGGCATAGATCAGGGTGTCACGGGTGATATCCGGGTCATCACCGCTGTCCTTCCGGATGGCGCAGCGTACACAGTCCGGGGACAGATGGATGTTCTCCACCGCCAATGCCAGCTCCATGCCCTTGGGTGTTAGCAGGCGGATGGACTCCTTTTTGCTACCGCTCAGCAGCATCCACGCGGCGGCCTTGGCTGCCGCCGCGGCACAGGAGCCGGTGGTGTAGCCCAGACGGAGCTTTTTCCCGTCCCGCATGATAAATTCCTTCATGGCGGTTTACCGCCTGATCTGGTAGAGCATGGCGTTGCAGATGGCCGCCGCCACGTTGCTGCCGCCCTTGCGGCCCCGTGCCACGATATAGGGGGCGGCCGCGGCCTCAATGATGCGTTCCTTGCTCTCCACCACGTTCACAAAGCCCACCGGCACGCCGATGATGAGGGCGGGATGGAGCTTGCCCGCCTCCATCAGCGCCTCCAGCGAAAAAAGCGCCGTGGGGGCGTTGCCGATGGCGAAGATACAGGGTTTTTCCAGAGCCGCGGCACGCTCCATGGAAACGAAGGCGCGGGTCACGCCGCGTTCCTTAGCCTCCGCCGCCACGTCTGCGTCCGACATGAAGCAGTGTACCTCTCCACCCAGCGAGGTGAGGATCGTCTTATTGATCCCGGCCTTGGCCATCTGGGTATCGGTCACGATGTCGCAGCCCGCCCGCAGAGCGGCGATGGCCTTTTGCACCGCGTGGTCGGAAAAGGCCAGATTGTCCACATAGTCAAAATCCGCCGTGGTGTGGATGACCCGTTTGATGACCAGTTCATTTTCCGGGTCCAGCCGTCGGTCACCCAGCAGTTCTGTGATGATGGCGAAGCTGCGCTTCTCAATGTCCATAGGCTTCATTTGTTCCATCATAGCGTCTCCTTTCTGCAAGCCGCCAAAAAGCGCTGTGCCATGACCGGCTTGGCGTAAAAATGGAAGTGGGGGAAACCTGCGTATAGCGTGTCCGTGGCATATGCGCAGCGCCACTGCTTTCCGGAAGGCTTTTCCGCCAGAAAAGCGCCGCCGGGCTGGGGGGTGTCCCAGTAGTGGAATTCATGCATCGGCACCTGCTCTCCGGCGCGGCAGAGGAGATTGTCCTCCCGGGCCGTGGCGGTGATATAGCCGAACCGTGTCAGCTTTCCCGTATCAAAGCAGCCCCCGGGCAGCGCGCCTACCATAGCGCGGCCTGCGATGGACTGTGTCAGATACATGAAGCCACCGCACTCGGCGATACAGGGCATCCCCGCGTGTACAGCATCCCGGATTTGCCCGCGCAGGGCATGGTTTTCTGCCAACTGCGCGGCGTACAGCTCCGGATAGCCGCCGCCCAAGTACAGACCCTGCACACCGTCGGGGAGCTTTTCGTCCGCCAGTGGGCTGAAGGGTATCAGCTCCGCCCCCAGCTGCCGCAGCAGGTCGAGACTGTCCTCGTAGTAAAAGCAGAACGCCCGGTCCCGCGCCACGCCGATACGCACCGGCGCGCCCGGCTCCGGCAGCACCGGCGGCGTAAAGCGAAGCGGCGGCGCGGCAACGGCAATTTCCAGCAGGGCGGCGAAGTCCAGTGTTTTTTCCGCCTCGGCCGCCAGCTTGCGCAGCTTCTCTTGCAGATCTGCCACCTCATCCGCAGTGATGAGCCCCAAGTGGCGGCTCTCCAGCGCACACTCCGGCAGGCGGGGCAGGTAGCCGCAGGCGCGGACGCCCAGACGGTTTTCCAGTTCCCGTGCCAGCGGGCCGTAGCTCATGGCGCTGCACCCGTTGAGAATGACGCCCCGGATGCCGCTGTCCGGCGCGAAGTGGAGAAAGCCCTCCGCCGCCGCCAGAACCGACAGCGCCGCGCCCCGGGCGTTGACTACCAGCACTACGGGGCTGTCGGTCGCCCGCGCCGCCTCGTAGGTGCTGGCCCGGGTGGAGGTAAGGCCCAGACCGTCATAGTATCCCATGACGCCCTCGATCACCGTAACGTCGCAGCCCTCGCCGTTGTGAGCCAGAAGATAGCGCAGGGTGTCGGGCGCAAAGAAGAAGGCATCCAAATTGGAGCTCTTCGCGCCAATGATCCGGCTGTGGAACATGGGGTCGATGTAATCCGGGCCACATTTTGCCGCGCCTACCCGCAGACCCCGCGTTACCAGCGCCTGCAAAACGGCGCAGGTGACGGTGGTCTTGCCGCAGCCGCTGTTGGTACCGGCCAGCACCAGCCGGGGGACTTTCTGCTCCATAGCGCCCTCTCAATCCGCCACGATGGTGGCAAAATAGCTGATCTCCTCCGGCAGCTGCCGCAGGTCAGTGTAGACCTGCTCTGTCTCCAGCCCACAGTCCGCCACCATACCGGCGTTTGCCAGCAAGCCGCGGCGCTCCAGTGCCGCTGCCGCCTCGTGGATGGCCTTGCCGGATTTCATGATGACCTTCGTTCCCGGCAGCGCCAGCGCACTGTCCAGATCCATGCTGCCCGGCAGGATGTGGAGCGGCTCCTCCATGCGGGTGAGGCTGCGCCCCAGCCGCGCCGCCACGGCGCAGAAGCTGGTGACGCCGGGACACATCACCGTCTCAAACCCATCAGCGCGGATGCGCTCCAGAATATAGTAGGCAGTGGCGTACACGGATACGTCGCCCAGATTGACCATGGCCACGTCCCGTCCTGCCGACAGCTCCGCTTCGATAGCGGCGGCCGCCATGCGGTAGCTATCCTCCCGCACCGCCTCGCTTCGCTCCATGGTAAAGTCCAACGGCAAGATGGTCTTGCCCTGCGTATCCACCGCCCCGGCGGCGATATCCAGCGCCAGCATCCGCCCGGATTTCATCCGGGGAGCCGCTATAATGTCACACGCCTCCAGCACCCGGCAGGCCTGCCGGGTCAGCAGCTCCGGGTCGCCGGGGCCTACGCTGACGGCGTAAAAAACACCCTGTTTTTCCATGTCGGTACTCCTTACGGCACAAATTCCAGGCTGTCGAAGCAGGGGTCATACTTCCCGTGCTCCATCCGGTACAGCTTTGCAATATATGCGCGGGTGAAGATCTCCTCCGGGGTGCCGATGCGGTCGATGCGGTCGCCCGCCACGCATACCACGGTGTCGGAGATGCGCTCCGCCAGCTCCAGCTCGTGGAGGGACAGCAGCACCGCCAGATCATTCTCCCGTACCATGCGCTTGAGCACCGTCAGCAGTTCCAGCTTATAACGGATGTCCAGAAAGCTGGTGGGCTCGTCCAATACGATGATCTCCGGCTCCTGACACAGTGCCCGGGCCAGCAGAATGCGCTGGCGCTGTCCGTCGCTGATGGCGGAGAAGGGGCGGTCGGCAAACTCCATGCCGCCTACCTGCGCCAGAGAGCGCTCCACGATAGCCTGATCCTCCGGCTGCAGGATGCCCAGCCGCCCCGTGTAGGGGTAGCGGCCGCTGCTCACCACGTCCCGGCAGGTCATCAGCTCCGGCTCCATGCGGGCCGTCATCAAAATGGCCATGCGCCGGGCGATCTCATTGCGGCTGCGCGCCTCCATGGCTTTTCCATCCAGAAACACCGTGCCGGACACCTTGGAGAGCTGGCCGATGATGGTTTTCAATATGGTGGATTTTCCAGAGCCGTTGGGGCCGATGAGCGTCACGATCCTGCCCCGCTGCACATGAAGGGCGATGTCCTCGATCAGCGGCTTGCCGTGGTAGCCCACGGACAGGTCTTTTGTTTCCAGATATGCTGCCATACTCACGCCGCCTTTCTGTGGATCATCATGTAGATGACGATAGGTGCGCCGAATACCGCCGTGACGGAGCTGATGCTCACATCTGTGGGGGCAAAGGCGGTGCGGGCGATGAGGTCGCAAAACAGGCAGAACACGCCGCCGCCCAGGAAGCAGGCTGGGATCATGACGAGCGGCTCCGCCGATTTGAACAGGGATTTCATCAGGTGCGGCACTGCGATGCCAACAAAAGAAATGGGGCCGGCAAAGGCCGTGACGCAGGCCGAGAGCACACTGGAGAGTAGGATCAGCGCCGTCCGGAACGCCCGCAGAGGCACGCCCATGTTCTGTGCGTATACCTCGCCCAACTGGTACGCCCGGATGGGCTTGGACAGGAAAAAGGTCAGCAGCAGCGTGACGCCGCAGACACCGGCCATGGTTTTAACGTTGTCCCAGCTCATGCCGGAGAAGGAGCCGAGAGACCAGTTGTGCAGATTCACGATGCTGGAATCGTCGGCAAAGGTCACGAGAAAATCCGTGAGCGCCGAGCAGATATAGCCGATCATCACGCCGCAGACCACCAGCAGGCTCATGCGCTTGACCCGCTGGGAGATCAGCAGCACGAAGCCCATGGATACCATGGCGCCCACGAAGGCCGCCGCGATGAGAATGGCAGAGGAGGTGGTCTTGCCCCGGCTCAGCAGCGCCAGCATGGCCACGCACACCGTCATCTTCGCGCCGGAGGAGATACCCAGCACGAAGGGGCCTGCGATGGGGTTGTGGAAGAAGGTTTGCAGCAGATAGCCGGACAGGGACAGCGCCCCGCCCAGGATCAGCGCCGACAGAAGCCGGGGCAGACGGATCTTCACGATGATCTGGCTCTGTGTAAAGCCCACATCGCCGCCCAGCAGGATCCGCCATATCTCAGACGCGGAAAGAGAAACGCTTCCCGCAAAAATATTCCAAAGCAAAAAAACAAAAAGCAGGAGGAGGAGCAGCCAAAAGCCGCCCCAAATACGAAATCTGCGGGTCCTTTCCATGCTGCTCCTCCTTATTCTTCAAAAAGTTTACTTCATGCGGGTCAAAAAGTGAAACGCCGTATCCGGCGCGTCGTTCAACGCATGGTTGACGTCCAGAATGAGGTCGCTCAGCTCCAGCGACTCCTGATAGAAGTTTTTGGTCAGGCACCACACGTTACCGCTCTTGACGGCCTTGAAATCGGCCAGCAGCGGGTCCAGCGCCACCAATTCGTCCAGCGTGTGCAGCTCGCCGTCGATGATGCTGTTGTAGATCAGCACATCGGCGTCCACCGCACCGTGGTAGAAGGATTCCATCTGAATGTTGATGGTGGACTGAGCGTTGTCCTCCGCCGATTCATCGAAGGAGACATAGTCGCCGCCTGCGATGGCGACGCACTTCGCCACATAGTCCGTGGACTTGCGGACGTTTACAGCGCCGCTGCTGGTGATGTAGAAAAACGCCACTGTCTTGCCGGTGGGCTGCTGTTCCAGTACGTCTGCCACGCTGTCCATCTTTGCGTTAAACAGCGCCTCGGCCTCGTCCTCCTTATCCAGCAGTGCCGCGTACAGCTTGATCCACTCCATCCGGCCCAAGGGCTGGGTCTCGTAGCTGGAGGTTTCCACCAGCACGGGGATGCCCAGCCGCTCCAGCTGCTCCAGCACCGCCGGAGAGTGGTAGATCATGGTGTTTTCCACAGCCAGATCGCAGCCCTGCGACAGGATCAGCTCATAGTCCGGCTCAGAGTACTTGCCGGCGTATACCAGCGCTCCGCTGTCCATGGCGTCCTTGGCACTTTGAATGTACCAGTCCGACTGCTTTTTGCCGCTGAGGGTGATGCAGTCGATGGCGTTCAGCTTGTCGAAGTAATCCATGGCAGCGGCGGCTACCAGATAGATCTGATCCAGCGGCTGCTGCAGCACGGTGACACCGGTAGGCACCCCGTCAGGCACAGCTGCACCCTCCGCCACCAGCAGGTATACCCGGTCGTTGTTGATGGTGATGCGCTTGTAGCTGTCCCCGGCGTACTCCACGGAGAACTGCTCCGCGTAGCGCAGGGACATGGTACGGTCAAAGACCAGCTCATCCCACGATACGGAGGCGGTTTGTCCGTCTGTTTTGGCAGGGGCGTCAGCCGCGCCGCAGGCGCAGAGGGACAAGACCATCAGCGCCGCCAGCAACCCGGCGAGAAAACGCCTCACTGGGCAGCCTCCACCGCCGTGGCGGACTTAAAGGTCAGGGTGTACTCAATCTCGTGGGGGGTGCTCATGGCGGTGGTGTCGCCGATGACCGTCAGCGGGGTATCCAGCGCCCGCACAGGAATCTCGAAGGTGGAGCCGCCCTCGGTGGTGAGGACATCGTAACGCTGGCCATCCACCAGCATATAGTCATACTTCTCACTGCTCCACACGATAGTGGCGGTGGCAGCGCCGTTCTCCACCTTCAGGGTGCAGGGAGTCAGCACATGGGACTTACCGGAGCCGCCCTCAAAGCCTACCTCAATGGTGTAGGTGCCGTCCGCCAATGCGATGGCGGCAGCGTCATCGCTGCCATCCTCCTTCAGAACAGGGTTGGAGACGGACACCTTGTGTTCATACCATACGCCCTTCTTGCCGATGAGAGCTACGTCGAACTCCTCGTCCAGCGCGGGAACGGGGATATCAAAGCCATTGACTGTCTCGGTCAGGCCATCGGGATAGGTGACGGTGTCCTTGGTGGGCTGGAGCAGCACGGCGCCGTCCTTCTGGGCGTCCTCCTTCAGACCAGGGAACAGATTGACGATGCTGGTGGAGGCCAGGCTGACGTGGATGGTCATCTGGCCGTCCTTCACGGTCAGCACGCCCTTGCCGTCACAGGTCTCGTTGGCGTGGAACATACTGCTGTCGGTGTTGAAGTCGGCGGTATACACGCCGTCCGCCAGAGCGGGCTGGTCAGGCTCATCGTTGCCGGGGGCATCGGTTTGCTGCTGTCCGCAGCCTACCAGCAGCGCCGCCATCATCACAGCGGCCAGCAGAAACGAAAGAATTTTCTTCATGGTCAAGGTCCTCCTTACTTTGAAAAAGGCTCCGAGGCGATAATATACCGCCCCGGAGCCCGTTCAGTCCTTGTTACGCGATAGCGTCGATGGCAGCCTTGGCGTGTGCCACGTAGAGCGCCTGCACGTCCGCGATACGGCCCAGACCGGAGATCTGGCAGTTCACGGTGAGACCGGCGGCCTCAAACATGGTCTTCCAGGAATCCTCGTCCGCACCGGCCATGTCGTTGTTGGCGTGGTCGCCCGCCACGACCATCAGGGGACGCAGCACCACGGTGGTGTAGCCGGCTTCCTTGACAGCCGCGATCACGGCCTCGCAGGAGGTATCCTCGGGCTCGCCCTCCACGGTGCCGATGAACACGTTCTCATAGCCCAGCTTGTCCATCTGGGCGGCCATCTGGCTGTAAGTGACCTTGGCCACGTGAGCCGTACCGTGACCCATCAGCACGTAAGCCACACCGGCCTCCTTGGCGGCGGCGGTGGACTCGTAGCCGCTCTCGCTCAGAGCAGCGGCGACAACGGCCTTGGCAACGGCTTCCTTGTCGGCGTTGATGACGGTGGCGTCGCTGCCCACCTCACCCAGCATGGGCTCGGCGATCTCAACGGACTCGAACTTGTCGCGGACCTTGTCGATGGCGGCGCACATCTCGTCGTACTCAGCACCGTGCATCAGATGGGTGGGCTGCACCACCAGCTGCTTCACGCCGTTGGCGACAGCGCGCTCCAGAGCCTGCTCCATGTTGTCGATCTTCTCGCCGTCACGGGCCTGGATGTGGTTGATGATGATCTGAGCGGTGAAAGCGCGGCGCACGGACCAATCGGGGTTGGCCTCCTGCAGGGCATCCTCAATGCTCTTGATGTCGGCTACGCGGCTGTCGTTGAAGGAGGTGCCGAAGGATACCACCAGCAGCTCCTTCTCGCCGATCTCGTCCTGGTTGCGGGGATCGTCCTTGGAGGCGTCGCCGGTGTCCAGACCGAAGTAATCGGGGCTGGCCTCCTCGCCCTCCACCAGCGCCTTCTGGGCGTCGGTCAGCGCGTCCCAAGCGGCCTTGGCGGCCTCGCACTGGGCGTCGGTCTCCTCGGTGCGCTCCTGCACGTAGATGGCGTCGATGAGGGCGGCGACCTTGTCGGCGGCGGCCTTGTCGGTCTCCTCGGTGTTTACGTCGTTGTTGTCCTTGTTGTCGGCATTGTCCTTGTTGCCGCAGGCGGTCAGCATGCTCATCAGCATCACAGCCGCCATCAGAAAGGCAAGTGCTTTCTTCATGGTTGATCTACCTCTTTCCAAATATTTGTTCTGAAAGAAATATAAAAGCGACTGTGTCTCATACAGCCGCCCTCGGTGCTTCTTACTACATATACACCCGTGCGGCGCTCCGCGACGGATCATAAGTTCGTAGGAAAACCAACCTGTTGGCAGCAGGCTTGAGATTCCACACAGAGGCAGGTCTCCTGACTTCGTTCATCACGGCGTTGCCCTTCCCGGTTTCCCAGTGGTTTGCAAGACCGCTCCCGTACACAGTGACTGCATCGCTCCGGATTCGCACCGGATTCCCTTTTCATCTGCTTTTTGGCAGACACCTCTGTGCTACAACTTTATATTTTTCCAGACAGTAAGATTATATCACATTTTGTCGAATTGTCAATCCGTTCTGATGGCGGGCTGTCTAAAATCTATTGATTCGTGCGTGCCGGGTTTACTGTTATCGCAATATATTCTCCCCGCAGTGTATGTAAGGAGCAGAGAAGCAAATTGCCGCCTCTCTGCTCCCGCGCTTGCTTGCTTATTTATTTTCGGGTATTTTCTTCTTTGTCCAGCAGGCCGGTCATAACATGGTCAAACTCACGGGTGACGGCGTATGGAGCATGACGCTGATGTTTTTGGAGCAGCGGGATGCCGTTCGAAATTCTTCCGATGACTTATCCAAATACCGTCCCACGTTGTCCGTTCCTTCAGATGGATATGTTCAGCCCTATTGCGACTCACCTCTAGATGATGAATACTTAGGAGAAAATGTCTACCTAAACATGATCAACGGTGCGAAACGGTATGTCTATATCACGACGCCCTATTTGATCGTAGACAGTGAAATGAAGACTGCCCTGTGCTTGGCCGCGAAACGGGGAGTTGATGTGCAGATCATCACGCCCGGCATTCCGGACAAGAAAATCGTATGGGATCTGACTCGTTCCTATTATCCGGAATTACTGTCAGCGGGCGTCCGCATCTATGAATACGCGCCTGGGTTTATCCACTCCAAGATCTGTATCTGCGACGATGAAGCAGCGGTGACCGGTACGATAAACTTTGACTATCGAAGCCTGTATCTCCATTTTGAAAATGCCTGTCTGTTCATCTATAACGCGGTTGTCCTCCAGGCAAAAGATGACTTTTTGCGTACGCAGGAAAAATCCGCGCAAATCCTCCTTGAAGATATGGGGGATCTCAAAAAGTATAGAAGTTTGCTCCGCAGTATCTATTACGCGGCCCTGCGGCTATTTGCACCGCTTTTGTAAAAAGAAATCACTTGGGAGACTCAAGCAAAAAATGTCTATTTTCGTTTGCGAAGCCATTTTCAGCAGCACAGATTAACAAAGTCGTCCATGTCCTCACTACCATAAAAGGAATGGACGACTTTGTTGCCTGTTCCGTTAGCTGCTTTTGGAAACCCCTCTCTACAGCCTTAGACCCTTGATATCCTTGATGCGGGACAAAATGATGTTGCAGCTGCAGCTGACCACGCCGGGCAGCGGGTCGATGACCTCCCGGATTAGCTTCTCCATCTCCTCACTGGAGGCGGCCACCGCGTGGACGTGGAGCTTATTTTTCCCCGTCACGCGGTAAACCTGCGTAATGGTCTCGTTCTCCTTCAGCGTTTTCGACACTTCTGCCAGCGTGTCCGGCAGTGTTTCAATCTCAAAATAGCAGGAAACCGCGCCGCTGATCTTCTGAGGATTGATGATGGTGGTATATTCCTCAATGATGCCCCGCTGCTCCAGTGCCTGGATACGGGCTTTTACCGCCACCCGGGATATCCCTACTTCCTGCCCGATGTCGGAATAAGATATCCGGGCATTTTCAATCAGCAGCCGGACGATCTTCTGATCCAGCGCGTCCAATCCTTCCAGAAACATGGCAAGGCTCCCCTCTCATGTGTGATTTTTCAGTGACATCATACCACATATCATACAAAAAGTAAATAGATGATTGACTTTAGCAGGTTGTATCACTATAATTATTTCAAAACGTAAGTTGTAACTTTCTGTTTGGATGTGAGGAAATGAACAAAGACCTGACCCAGGGGCCAGTGATGCGCTCCATGCTGCTGTTTGCGGTCCCCATGATTTTGGGAAACCTGCTGCAGCAGTGCTACAATGTGGCGGACACATTGATCGTGGGGCAGTTTCTGGGGAAAAACGCCCTGGCTGCTGTTGGCTCATCGTTTACCCTGATGACCTTTCTGACCTCTATCCTGCTGGGCCTCTGCTTGGGCAGCGGAGCACTGTTCTCCATCCGATTTGGGCAGAGGGACGAAGCCGGCCTGCGGGAGAGCGTGTGCGCTTCCTTTGTGTTGATTGCGACGTCGGCGCTTTTGCTGAACGTGCTTGCTTTCGCATGTCTGGACTTCCTACGGGCCTTTCTCCGGGTGCCGGCAGAGGTGTGGGGCCTGATGCGGGAGTATTTGGTCATCATCTTCTGCGGCATCGCCGCCACCTTCCTGTACAATTATTTCGCGTCGTTCCTGCGGGCGGTGGGCAATTCCGTGGTGCCGCTGATCTTTTTGGCGGTCTCTGTCGTGCTGAACATCCTTCTGGATCTGTGGTTTGTGCTGGGACTGGAACGAGGTGTGGCCGGAGCGGCAGAGGCAACGGTGATTGCCCAGTATGTCTCCGGTGTTGGCATTGCGGTCTACGCTTTGGCGCGGTGTCCCCAACTTCGGGCCATTCACAAAGGGTGCCGGATTCGCTGGGCCTGCGTCCGGGAAATCGCCGGTTTTTCCATCCTGACCTGTGTCCAACAGTCTGTCATGAACCTGGGTATCCTGACGGTGCAGGGACTGGTCAACAGCTTTGGCTCAACGGTCATGGCAGCGTTCGCGGCGGCGGTGAAGATCGACGCCTTCGCCTATATGCCCGTGCAGGACTTCGGCAACGCCTTTTCCACCTTCATTGCCCAGAACTACGGAGCCCAGAAGGAAGCCCGCATCCGCGCCGGACTGAAAGGGGCTGTGGGCGTTTCCATGCTATTTTGTGTGGTGGTATCCGCCTTGGTGTGGGCCTTTGCCCGTCCGTTGATGGCGCTATTCGTGGAAGCGGGAGAAACTGAAATCATCCTGGAGGGCGTCCGCTATCTGCGCATCGAAGGTGTCTTTTACTGCGGGATCGGCTGCCTATTCCTGCTGTACGGTCTATACAGGGCGCTGGGTAAACCAGGGATGAGCGTGGTGCTCACCGTTATATCACTGGGTACCCGGGTAGTGCTGGCCTACGCACTGGCGGCGGTGCCGTCCATCGGCGTGACCGGCATCTGGTGGTCAGTGCCCATCGGTTGGCTACTGGCGGACACGGTAGGTATTCTCTATTACATATTCCGAAAAAAGAAGCTGTTTTCTTGGGAAAAACAAGCACAAATATAAATCATATTCAGGAGGTACATCGCAACATGAAAGTCGTACTGCTGGAGGGACTGGGTGTGTCCGAGCAGGTGATCGAGCAGCACGCCCGGAAGCTGGAGTCCATGGGCCACACCTTCGTGGCTTATCCGAAGAACGCAGACCCCCAGGTTCAGGCGGAGCGGAGCCGTGACGCGGATGTCATCATGCTGGCCAATGGGCGATACCCGGTGGGAAGGACTTACATACGAGAACCATACCAGCTATCCCAGCAAGGGGGAAATGCTGATCTATCCCGGTGGCATCAGTGAGATGGAGATGATCCTGGCCTATGGCAGCGTCCACTTTGCCAGCAAGGTGGGGCAACTGGCGGGAAACCATTTCCTCACCATCACAGATGGGCTGGACCGGCTCTACTCGCTGGGGCGCAAATGCCTGTACGAAGGGGCACAGCCGATCACGATTGAATTGGAGACAGCTTTGTAATATAACTGATGGCCTTCCAGAGCTGCGCCGCTAAACATTATATTTAAACCTTGGTAAAAGTATTGATTACGAAAGCAAAGCGCCTGTCTCTACGACAAGCGCTTTGCTTTTGCATCAGTTATTCGAGCAAATCCTCTATATCCCTTTGATCGTATTTAGTTTTCTGCATCAGACGACAGACACCGTCCGCCTTGTCCTGCTGCTGTAAAAGCTGGGCGAACGCCTGATAGAGTGCGGCCTGCCGCCGCTCGATCACGCCGTGATTCTGCTGCATGGCATATATTTAGGAGGCAGCCAATCATGAATCATTCAGTGGTTGGTGCTTGCTTTCTTCATGAACTCCAGATAAAAGCTGAACAGCACAGCACAGACGGGAACGCCGAACAGTATCCCTAAGATGCCAAATGCTGTTGGGAGAAATTCAGGAGGACAGCAAATGGCTCATCCGCATGATCGAAAATCTCCTGTCCGTCACAAGGATCGACGGCGCGAAGGTGGAGGTCGTGAAAACGCCGACTGTTCTGGATGAGCTGACCGACTCGGTTCTCATGAAGTTTTCCAAAAAGCATCCGAACCAGAAGGTCATCACGCAGATACCGGACGAGTTTGTGGACATTCCCATGGACTCGCTCCTTATTGAGCAGGTGCTGCTGAATCTTCTGGAAAACGCCGTGTTCCACGCAAAAGGTATGACGGAGCTGACGCTTTCCGTTTCTCTCGTGGGAGACAAGGCGGTATTTGAGGTTTCTGACAACGGCTGCGGCCTCCCGGAGGATGCGCTTCAAAAGATTTTCACCGGAAGCTATGAAAAGTCTGCCGCGCCGGTGGACGGGACCCGCCGCAATATGGGGATCGGACTATCTGTATGCGCTGCCATTGTCAAAGCGCACGGCAGTGACATTACCGCAGAAAACAGAAGTGGCGGCGGTGCGGTGTTCCGCTTTGCGCTGGAAAGAGGGGGTGAGGACGATGGGCAATAACAAGTACAAGATCCTGATCGTAGAGGGCGAGGCCAACATCCGAAGCTTTATCAAAGCCAATCTGGAAACCAGTGACTATCAGGTGCTCTGCGCGGAGACCTGTGCGCTCGGCATAATGATGTACGCCTCCCATCGTCCGGATCTCATCGTTCTGGATCTCGGCCTGCCGGACAGAGATGGCATGAGTCTGATTCGGGAGGTGCGAAAGACGGACACTGTACCCATCATCGTGCTCTCCGCCCGCTCCAACGAGCGGGACAAGGTGGAGGTGCTGAATCTGGGGGCGAATGATTATATTGCCAAGCCATTTGGTACGGAGGAATTGCTGGACCGCATCCGCGCCGTTCTCCGCAGCCATCGGCACAGCGAAGAGAAGGAAAGCTCCCCCGGCGGAAAATTCCACCTACAGGACCTGCTGATCGACTATGATACGCGACAGGCAGTCTGCAAGGGATGAATTTTGGCTATGCGGAGTTTTGGGTATTCCCTTTGTGATCATAGGCGTTTTATTTTTCAAGGAGGTTCACTTTGATACATACAAAGCGCTTGAAAAATATTTATTAAAATAAATCCCAGCTTGTCAATGCGGATTGCATATCCTATATATAAACCACCCCCGCGCATTGGATGCGTGGGGGTGGTTTTGAAGTAGTGAGAGGGGATCAGTCTGCGTCCTTGCTGGTGGCCTTGTCGAAGATCTCCACGGCCTTGGCGTTGGGGGCCGCGGTGCACTTGGCGACGATGACGGCCACGATCAGGCTGGCGAAGAAGCCGGGGACGATCTCGAAGATGCCGGTGGAGGCGGTCAGGCCGGTGAGCAGCCAGCCCAGGTCCACCACGAAGCCGGAGACGACGCCGGCAACGGCGCCCTTGTAGTTGAAGCGGCGCCAGAACAGGGACAGCAGGATGGTGGGGCCGAAGGAGGCACCGAAGGCGCCCCAGGCGTTTTCCACCATGTCCATGATGGCCTGCGCGCCGCTGCCCTTGGAGCTGGCGATGAAGAAGGCAATCACGGACAGCACCAGCACCAGGATACGGCCCACCATCAGCGTCTCCTTCTCGGTGGCGTTCTTGCGGAAGAAGGGCTTATACAGGTCGGCGGTGAAGGAGCTGGATGCCACCAGCAGCTGGGAGTCGGCGGTGGAGATGGAGGCGGCGATGATGGCCGCCAGCAGCAATCCGCAGATGGCGGCGGGGAAGAACCTGCGGGCCATGACGATGAACACCAGCTTCTGGCTGCCGGAGGTCAGCAGTTCCGCGCCCACGATCATGCGGCCGAAGTAGGCGATCAGCACGGCGGAGAGCAGGGAAATGATGACCCATACGATGGCAACGATGGAGGATTTTTTGATCATGGAGGGCTTCTCGATGGACATGAAGCGCACCAGGATGTGGGGCATGCCGAAGTAGCCCAGACCCCAGCCGAGGCCGGTGACGATGTCCTGCCAGCTGGCGTCGAAGATGCCGCCGCCGAAGGCACACTGGGTCACCGCGCCGGTGGCGGCGTCGGTATACTCATAGACGGTGGTCAGCGCAGTGGGGTCCAGCAGTTCCCGATGGCCGAAGTAGACCACGATGGGGACCAGCATCAGGGCCAGCATCATCAGCATGCCCTGGAAGAAGTCCGTCCAGCACACGGCGGTGAAGCCGCCGAAGAAGGTGTAGGCCACGATGATCAGCAGGAACACGAACATGGCGATCTCCGGGGCCACATTGGGGAACAGCGTGGTGAACACGGAGGTGCCGGCCACCAGCGCGGAGGCCACATAGATGGTGTAGGCAAACAGGAAGATCAGGGCGCACACCAGCTGCAGGGCACGGGAGTCCACCGCGAAGCGGTTGGTCAGGTACTGGGGCACGGTGATGGCGTCGTCAGCGGCCTTGGAGAAGGTGCGCAACCGCTTGGCGCAGAGGATCCAGTTGGCGGCGGTGCCCAGGGCCAGGCCGATGCCGATCCACATCTGACCGAAGCCGAAGGCCAGAATGGAGCCGGGCAGGCCCATCAGCAGCCAAGCGGACATATCCGAGGCCTGCGCGGACAGGGCCGTGACCCAGGGGCCCATGGAGCGGCCGCCCAGGAAGAAGTCCTCGGAGTTCTTGTTGGAACCGTTAAAATAGAAGATCAGCGCGACGCCCAACAGGATGATAAAGTAGCCTAAAAATGTGATGATTTCCCAATTCATGATTTCTCCGTCCTTTTGCAATAGATACGTCTGTCGATAAAACACACTAAACAAAAGTATACAACAAGCGGAGGCGTTTGTAAATCGCGGAGGGGAACTTTTTTGGGTAAATTTGGCGGAAAGGCGGCTTTTTCGCTGCGCTCCCTTGTCATGGAGCGAAATTTGTGGTATGCTGGGGGCAAGAAAACGAGAGAGAAGGTACTTGCCCATGGATGCCAGCTTTAAGACGTGCATGTTCGGCGGCTTTGACCGCCAGGACGTGGTGGCCTTTATCGAAAAGACCGCCGAGGAGCATCGCGCCGCTGTGGAGGCCCTGCAGGCCGAGAACGAGACGCTGCGGAAGGAGCGGGACGACGCTTCCGCCGAGAACGGTACCCTGCGGGTGATGACGGAGGAGGACGCCCGGCTGCGGGAGGATAACGCACGGCTGGAGCAGCAGGTGCAGGAGCTGCAGCGGCAGCTGGCGGCGCTGCAGCAGGAAAACGACGCGCTGCGGGGGCCGGCAGGGGAGTACCAGGCGCTGAAGGAGCATGTGGCCGATATTGAGATCAGCGCCCACCGCCGCACGGAGGAATTCCGGGCCAAGGCCATGGAGCGGCTGGCACAGTGCATCAGCCAGCAGCGGATGTGGTGCAGCCAGCGGCGCAGCACCTATCTGAACATGAACGCGGCGCTGGCGGAGCAGCTGCGCGCGGCGCAGGAGACGGTGGACAGCGCGGACTTCGCCGCCTTTGATGACATGATCGCCGAATTGCAGCAAATGGAGGAGGAGCTGAAAAAGCCCGACCCGCAGATATAAGAGAGCGCGCCCGGCCGTTGGCCGGGCGCTTTTTGCGAGAAAAAGGACCGCCGAAGCGGTCCTTTTTTGTATGGTTTACAGGATCATGACGCCGGCCTTTTCGCAGGCGTCCAGCGTGGCCTTGTCCCACAGGCTGGCCTGCACTTCGCCGATGTGGCAGGTGCCGATCATCAGCATGCACAGACGGCTCTGGCCGATGCCGCCGCCGATGGTCAGGGGCAGCTGGCCCGCCAGCAGCAGCTTGTGGAAGGGCAGCTCACGGCGATCGTCGCAGCCGCGCTTGTGCAGCTGGTAGTCCATGGCGGCCTCGTCCACGCGGATACCCATGGAGGAGATCTCGAAGGAGCGGTCCAGCACGGGGTTGTACATCAGGATGTCGCCGTTGAGGGACCAGTCGTCGTAGTCGGGGGCGCGGCCGTCGTGGGGCTTGCCGCTGCGCTTCAGGTCATCGCCGATCTGCATCAGGAAAACAGTGTGGTGCTCCTTGCAGATGGCGTCCTCGCGCTGCTTGGGGGTGTAGTCGGGCCAGCGATCCTCCAGCTCCTGGGTGGTGACGAAGTAGACGTCACGCTCCAGCTTGGTGTGCAGGCTGGGGAAGGCGATCTGCAGGGCATCGTTGGTCTCCACCACGGCGCCCACGATGGCGCGGACAGTCTGCTCCAGATAGGCAACGTTGCGGTCGCGGCGCTCGATGACCTTCTCCCAGTCCCACTGGTCCACATACACGGAGTGGAGGTTGTCTACCTCCTCGTCGCGGCGGATGGCGTTCATGTCGGTGAACAGGCCCTTGCCGGGCTTGAAGTCGTAGCGCTTCAGCGCCAGACGCTTCCACTTGGCCAGGGAATGGACCACCTGACCATTGGCACCCACGTCGGGAATATCGAAGGACACAGGGCGCTCCACGCCGTTGAGGTTATCGTTCAGACCCGAATTCTCCTCCACGAACAGGGGAGCGGAAACGCGCCGAAGATTCAGCGCCTGCCCCAGGTTCACTTGAAAATTGCTCTTGATGAACTCGATGGCGCGCTGCATCTCATAGGTGGACAGCGGCGTCTTGTACCCAGCAGGGATCGTCACTTTACTCATGCGTGAAACACCTCTCTTATAAAAAATATGTTGCTATTATAGGCGAACTGACGACAAAAAGCAAGAGAAATAAGCGCGAAAATCCAACCGATGTGGCGGCGCACTTTGTGAGTTTTATCACAAAAAAGGCGCCCGCGGGCCGTGCCGCGGACGCCTGTGCTGATAGCAGCGTTTTGGTTTACTTATAGCTCTCGATCATGGCCTTGAAGGCGGGCAGGCTGCGGCGGATCATGTCGTTGGCCACGCAGTAGCTCAGGCGGAAGTAGCCGGGGCAGCCGAAGCCGTCGGCGGGCACCACCAGCAGGTTGTGCTCCAGCTTGGCCTTCTCGGAGAAGGCGTTGGCGTCGCCGTTGGGGGCCTTGACGAACAGATAGAAGGCACCGTCGGGCTTGGCGCACTCGTAGCCCATCTCGCGCAGGCTGTTGTACAGCAGGTTGCGGTTCTCGTCGTAGGCCACCAGGTCGGGGCGCTCCTCGGCGCAGTACTCGATGACCTTCTGCATCAGCGTGGGCGGGCAGACATGGCCCATGATGCGGGCGGCGCCGGCGATGGCGGCGTACACCGCGGCGGAGTCCTCGGCGAAGCCGGGGACGTAGACGTAGCCGATACGCTCGCCGGGCAGGGAGAGAGACTTGGAGTAGGAGTAGCAGACGATGGTGTTCTTGTACAGGCAGGGAATGAAGGGGACCTCCACGCCGCCGTAGACCAGCTCACGGTAGGGCTCGTCGGCAATGATGTAGATGGGATGGCCGTACTCGGCGCTCTTGCGCTCCAGCAGGGCGGACAGGCCCTTCAGGGTCTCCTCGGTGTAGACCACGCCGGAGGGGTTGTTGGGGGAGTTGATGATGATGGCCTGGGTGTGGGCGGTGATGCGCTTCTCCACCTCGTCCAGATGGATCTGGAAGGCCTTGGTGTCGGCGGGGACCACCACCAGCTTGCCGCCGTTGGCGGTGACGAAGGGGCGATACTCCGGGAAGAAGGGGGCCACGGCCATGATCTCGCTGTCCGCGTCCACGATCAGCGCCTTGATGATGGAGATCAGTGCGGGGGCGGCGCCGCAGGTGAAGAACAGCTCGCTGGACTTGACATCCAAGCCGAAGCGGGCGGCCAGGTCCTTGGCCACGGCGGCGCGGGAGGTGTCGAAGCCGGCGGCCATGGAATAGCCGTGCAGCTTGATGGAATCCATCTCGTCCACGATCTTCTTGATGGACTCGTTGACCTTCTTGGGGGCGGGGATGCTGGGGTTGCCCAGGGAGTAGTCATAGACCTTGTCCGCGCCCACCTTGGCGGCCTGCTCCAGACCGTAGGCAAACAGCTGACGAATGACGGAGGGCGCCGTACCCAGGTTGTAATATTCCTGATTTACCATAACATGATCTCCTTCTATGTTATTGTACTATGTCCGGCCGCGATGCGGCGTGCGGATATGTTCATGATATGCTTGACTGGTTAAATTGTCAAGCAATTATCAATCTATGCGTTTTAATTTGTGGAATTTGTAGTCAGATGAAACAAATCCTTGTGCAATACGCCTTTACGCAAGCTTCATGCGGGCGGAGAGCACGCTGCCCAGGGCGATGGACGCCAGCTTGGAGTAGGCGCTGTCCGCGCGGCTGACCAGCACGATGGGCACCTTGGCGCCCAGGATGATGCCGGCGTTCCTGGCGCTGCCGAACAGGTTGGCGGCCTTGCCGATGCCGTTGCCCACCTCGTAGTTGGGCACCAGCAGGATGTCGGCCTTTCCGGCGCCGGGGGCGGAGAAGTGCTTGTGATGGCAGGCTTCCTCACTGACGGCCAGATCCAGGGCCACAGGGCCGCAGACATCCATATTGTACTTGGCCCAGCGGTCGGTCATGTGGGAGAGGGCGTCGGCGTCCACGGTGGACTGCACCTTGGGGTTGACCTGCTCCGCGCCGCAGACACAGGAGGCGTTGATGTGCCCATAGCCCAGGGCTTGCAGCACCATGGCGGCGTTTTCCAGGATCTCGGCCTTTTTCTCCAGGTCGGGGAAGGTGTTGACGCCGCCGTCGGTGAGCACCAGCATACGGCCCAGGGCGGGGATCTCGTAGAGCATGCAGTGGGTGGTCAGGTGCTGGGTGCGCAGGCCGTGCTCCTTGTTGAACACCGCGCGCATCAGGTCGGCGGTGCCCAGGATGCCCTTCATCAGGAAATTGGCCTTGCCCTCGGCGCAGAGGGCCACCGCCTTGGCGGCGCAGTCCTGATCCGTATCGCCGGCGATGATCTCGTAGGCGGCGGGGTCCTCGCCCAGATCGGTGAGCATGGCGCGGATCTCGTCGGTGTGGCCCACCAGGATGGGGATGGCGATGCCTTCCTTCCGGGCTTCGACCACCGCCTGGATGACCGGCTGGTCGTGGGCGGCGGCCACGGCAATGACGCCGGGCTGGCCGCCCTTGGCCGCGGCGATGATGCCGTCAATAGTGTTTATCATGGCAAAATCCTCCCTATTTCAAGTGTATATGTGGATCGTATCTATATACCATGTACCATTATATAACAGCAGTGCGGGACCGTCAACGAAAAACCGAAGGGTTCAGTGAAAGAATTTCCGTCAGGCTAACAGCGTTTCCGTCAGCCCTGGCGGGGTTGACGCACCGGCGGAAATACGGTATAGTAGCGAAGATATACTTTCGCGATGAGGTGCGGTATGAAGCAGATCAAGACACTTTCGCTGGCGTTTACCTACGTCGGCTGCTTTCTGGGGGCGGGATTTATCTCCGGGCAGGAGCTGTGGCAGTTTTTCGGGGCCTTCGGCAATTGGGGCTATGTGGGCTTCGTGCTGGCAGCACTGTTGTTTACGGCCATCGGCGTGCTGTTCGTCCGGCTGACGCAGATGACCCGCTGCGCCGAGATGGACAAGCTGCTGGTGCCCTGGGACATCAAGTGGCTGCGCAGCGCCAGCGGCGTGATCGGCGCGGTGTTCCTGCTTTTTGTGGTGGTGAGCATGTCCGCCGGGGTGGGCGCCATGCTGGCGCAGCTGTTCGGCGTTTCCACATGGCTGGGCAGCGCGGTGTTTATGCTAGCGGTGTTTCTGACGGCGCTGCTGGGCGTCAGCGGCATGGTCAACGCTTTTTCCGCCATGATCCCCATCCTTGTGCTGGCCACGGTGGGCTTTGCCGTGGCGGCCTGGTATACCTTCGGGACCGAGGGCATTTTGCAGATGCAGTACACTAATACGAATCCGCTGATGCCCAACTGGATCATCGCCACGCTGACCTTCGTGGCGTACAATATCCTGGGCGGCATCGGCATCATGTCGCCGGTGGGACAGTATGTGCGGGAGCGGAAGCACGTCTACGCGGGCATCGCCCTGTCGGGGGTCATGCTGCTGTTGGTGGCGGGCAGCATCCTCACCAGCCTGGGGACGTATCCGGAGGCGGTGCAGGCGGAGCTGCCCATGGTGGCCCTGGCCTCGCGGCTCAACGGCACGCTGGGCACCATCTACGGCCTGATGCTGCTGGTGGCCATGTTCTGCAACGCGCTGGCCAGTCTGGTGGGCATGAGCGCCTATGTGGAGCAGAAGTCCGCCTTTGTGCGGCAGCATAAGAAGATCGTGCTGCTGGCGGTATCCGTGCTGGCCTGGGCGGGCAGCCTGCTGGGCTTCGCGGAGATCATCGGCACGGTGTATCCCATCTTCGGCTATATCAGCATCGTATTTCTGGTGTTTCTGGTCATCCACTTCGCCCGCGCCAAAAAGGCGGAAAAGCAGGCGTAGTCCGGGTGTCGCTTCTCACCTCCCGCTGCAGGCGGGAGGTGATTTTTTTGCGCATATTCCGGGACGAGCCCTCATACGTTGGGGTATACACAACAAAGGAGGGCGTGGCCATGGAGATAGGAGAGGCGATCGGGCGCTATGAGCAGGCGGCGGCACTATTGCCCGCCCGGTGGCAGCAGGTCGCCCGGCGTGTGCCGGAGCACCGGAAGGCGCAGGCAGAGGAGTTCCGCCTGCGGGCGGGACGGCCGATGACGCTGGTGACCTGTGAAGGAGAACTGCTTGTCAGCGACGAGCTGCCAATGCAGAGCGTCACGCAGGCGGATCTGGAGCAGCTGTGCGACGCGGTGACGGGGTACTCCCGCTACGCCGCGGCGGAGACCATGGCCAAGGGGTATCTGATCGGACGCGGCGGCTTTCGCATCGGCCTGTGCGGCACGGTGACGGCCGGGAAGGAGGGCGTCGCGGCGCTGCGGGACATCTCCTCCGCCACGGTGCGTATCAGCCGGCAGGTGCGGGGGCTGTGGCAGGAGGTGCCGTCTCTGGCCGACGGCGGCTTTGACAGCACGCTGATCGCCGCGCCGCCAGGCGGCGGCAAGACCACGTTGCTGCGGGACATGGTGGCGGCGCTGTCCAACGGGACAGAGGCCTGCCCGCCGCTGCGGGTGGGGCTGGTGGACGAGCGGGGGGAGATCGCTGGAATGTACAGGGGCGTGCCGCAGCTGGATGTGGGCTGCCACACGGACGTGCTGGACGCCTGTCCCAAGGCGCTGGGCATCCCCATGCTGCTGCGCTGCGCCAACCCGCAGGTGATCGCCGTGGACGAGATCACCGAGGAAGCGGATATTCTGGCTATGACGGCGGCGGCCAATTGCGGTGTGAAGCTGCTGGCGACCATCCACGCCGAGGGGCCGGAGGACCTGCGCCGCAAGCCGCTGTTCTGCCGGATGGCGCATGCCGGGGTCTTTCGCCGGTTGATCACCATCACGGTTACGGACGGGCGGCGGTGCTATGGCGCGGAGGAGCTGTGAGCACGACGGTTTTCGGCGCGGCGCTGGTGCTGCTGGCCGCCGCTGCGGTGCTGAGGCGGGACCGTATGCAGCAGCGGGAGGCGCAGGCGCTGGTCTGGGCCTTTGCCGCGGCGCTGGGGGAGGCGGAGAGCGCCATCCGCTGGCAGCGGACACCGGTGCCGGCGCTGCTGGAGACGCTGGCGGCGCGGGAGCGCTGCGGGGCGTGGTTCCGGCAGGCGCTGGATGAACTGCAAGGGGATATGCCTTTACAGACAGTGTGGGACAGCGTGTTTTCCGCGATGCCGGACGCCGCGCTGGCGGAGGTGCTCCGCAGGGTGTCCTGGAGCGGGGACGCCAGGCAGCTGGAGGGGACGCTGGCACGGGCAAAGGAGGAAGCAGAGGGGCTGTATCGCCGCCGCTGCGAGGAGGACCGCCGCAGCCGGCGCGTCAGGACCTCCGCCGTGCTGTGCGGTGCGGCGCTGACCATTATTTTACTGCTATGAGGGACGAGCAATGGATGTTGACCTGATTTTCAAGATCGCGGCCATCGGTATCCTGGTGGCGGTGCTGAATCTGCTGCTGGTGCGCAGCGGCCGGGAGGAGCAGGCGATGATGACCACGCTGGCGGGGCTTATCGTGGTACTGATGATGCTGGTGCAGCAGATCAGCGACCTGTTCGACCTGGTAAAGACCCTGTTCTCCCTGTGATAGATGGATGTGGTATTGCGTTTGGCGGCGCTGTGCCTGGTGGGCGCGCTGCTGGCGGCGCTGCTGCGGCGCAGCGGGGGAGAGCAGGCCATGCTGCTGGCGCTGGCGGTATGCGGTGTGGCGGCGGCACTGCTGCTGGAGCCGCTGGCGCAGCTGCGCACATTCTGGGACGACGCCATGTCCTGGGGACAGCTGCCGGAGTCGCTGTTCCTGCCGCTGCTGAAGACCGTGTGCATCGCCTTCGTCAGCCGGATCGGTGCGGACCTGTGCCGGGACGCCGGAGAGAGCGCCATCGCCTCCGTGCTGGAGTCCGCCGGGGCGGTGGCGGCCATCGTGGTGTCGATGCCGCTGTTTCGCTCCGCCTGGGAGGTGCTGCGGTCACTGCTGTGAGGTGGGTCGTGCTGCTGTGCGCAGTGGTGCTGCTGTGTGCGGAGACGGCGGGGGCGGTGGAGCTGCCCGCGGCGGTGACGGAGGCCGTGCCGCCGGAGGCTGCGGCGCTGCTGCCGGAGACGGAGGACGGCGCGGCCCACGAGACGCTGTGGCAGGGGCTGGGCGCACTGTGGAACAGTGCCTGTGCTTTCGTGGGCACGGCACTGCGCATCCAGGCGTCCGGCGCGGCGCAGCTGCTGGGTATCGTGCTGCTGTGCAGCCTGGCGGAAAGCTGCTTTGCCGCGGCGGACAGCCCCGGCATACCGCGGTATGTGTCCGTGGCTGGGGCACTGGCCATCACACTGGTGGCCGCAGGGGATCTGCGCAGCATGATGGGGGCGGGCGCGGAGACGTTGGAGCAGCTGGACGTGTTTTCCAAGGCGCTGCTGCCCACGCTGGCGGCCGCCGTGGCCGCCGGCGGCGGCTACGTCTCGGCCGGCGCACGGCAGGTGGCCACGGTGGTGTTCACCGATCTGCTGATCGGGCTGATCCGCCAGGTGCTGCTGCCGCTGCTGTACGTCTGCATCGCTGCGGCCGCGGCGGATGCGCTGGTGCCAGGCCACAGCCTGAAAAAAATAGGGGAGGGGCTGCGCAAATGCGTCACCTGGGCGCTGACGGCGCTGATGCTGGCCTTTACCGGCTTTCTGTCGGTGACCGGCGCGGCCACCTCGGCGGCGGACGCGCTGGCCACACAGCTGACGCGCTCCGCCATCTCGGCGGCGGTGCCGGTGGTGGGATCCATCATCTCGGACGCCACCGGCGCGGTGCTGGCCGGTGCCGGGATGCTGAAGGGGGCCATCGGCGTGTTCGGGCTGCTGGCGGTGCTGGCCATCTGCCTGACGCCGTTCCTCACCATGGCGGTGCAGTACCTGCTGTACAAGCTGGCGGCGTTTCTGGCGGGGACCATCGCCCAGGAGCCGCTGGCGGAGCTGATCGCAGCCCTGGGGTCTGCCTTCGGCCTGCTGCTGGGCATGACGGGCAGCTGCGCCCTATCGCTGCTGATCTCCATCATTTCTTCTGTATCGGTGGTGACGGTATGATAAGTGAAGCATTGCGCACCTGGCTGCTGGGCATCATCGCCGCCGGCATGCTGGTGGGCGTCCTGTATGCGCTGCTGCCCAAGGGCAGGATGAAGCCCATCGCCCATGCGGCGGGCGGCCTGGCGCTGCTGCTGGCGATCCTGCAGCCGCTGCTCAGCCTGGTGCCGGAGCGCCTGACGCTGCGCTATCAGGACTACGCGCGGCAGATCGAGGAGCTGACGGAGGAATACCGGCAGGCGGACAGCGCAGAACTGGCCGCACGCATAGCGGAGAGCACCGGCGCATACATTGTCAGCAAGGGCGAGACATTGGGGCTTACCTTCACGGCAACGGTGGAGACTCAGCTGCGCGACGGGCTGCCCTGGCCTGTGGCCGTGACGCTGGATATACCACGAAGCGAGGCGCTGTCGGCCTGGATCAGCACGGAGCTGGCCATCGACAGCGGACACCAGTACTGGTGCGAGGCGGACGAATGACGGAAAAGCTGAAGGATATACTGAAAAAATACCGATTTGCCGCGCTGGTGGCGCTGGCAGGCGTGGTGCTGATGGTCCTGCCCGGCAAAACGCAGACGGACACGGAGACGGCGCCGGCGGAAGCGGCGGCGTTCTCGCTGGAGGAGACGGAGCGGCGCATGGCGGAGGTGCTGGGAGCCATGGACGGCGTGGGCCGCGTGCAGGTGATGCTGACGCTGCGCAGCGGAGAGACACTGTCACTGGCGGAGGACAGCAGCGCCACACTGGGCAGCGGCGGCGACGTCCGGCAGGACAGCCAGGTGCTGACGGTGAATCGCGGCAGTGGAAAGCAGGAGGTGGTGGTCACACAGCGGCTGTATCCCACCTATCAGGGGGCGGTGGTGGTCTGCCAGGGGGCCGGGGACAGCCGTGTGCGGCTCCGTGTGCTGGAGACCGTGGCCGTGCTGACGGGACTCGGCAGTGACAGGATCTCGGTAGTCCAATGGAAACAGTAACATGATATGGGAGGAACGACAGTATGAAGCAGGTATGGAAGCGCCGTGCCGTGGCGGCGGCCGTGGTGGTGCTGGTGGGAACGTCGGTGTACTTGAACTGGCGCTATGCCGATGATGCGGCGGACACATCCAAAGTGCTGGGGCAGTCTACGCTGGTCAACGGCGAGACCACCGACGCCGCGGCGGACCCGGCGGAAGCGGTGGGGGACGACTATTTCTCCACGGCACGGCTCAGCCGCAAGCAGGCCAGGGACACCGCCATCAGCATGCTGGAGGAGGCCAAGGGGGAGGAGAACGCCTCGGAGGAGGTGGCTAACGAGGCCGCCGAGACGCTGCAGGTCCTGGCGGGCTATACGGTGGCGGAGACGCAGATCGAGAACCTGGTGGTGGCCAAGGGCTATGCCGACTGCGTGGCCTTTATGGGGGAGGACTCCATCAGCGTGGTGGTATCGGCCCCTGACGGGCTGGAGGCGGAGGACGTGGCCAAAATCAAGGACATCGTCATCGCGGAGACCTCCTATACGCCCGGCCAGATCAAGATCATGGAGTCCGGCACGACGGGTACAAAATAGGTGTTGTATTCCTGCGCAAAAAATGGTATAATAACAAACTGCAAATACTACTGAACTACCAATGACAACTGTGAGGAGACTGACAGACCATGGCTGAGAATAAGGAATACATGATCCACCAGGAGGAGAGCGGCAGCATCCAGATCTCCGAGGACGTGCTGGCCTCTATCGCCAGCACCACCGCGCTGGAGGTGGACGGCGTCAGTGCTCTGATGAGCGCCAACGTGTCCGACCTGATGGGCGGGAAGAAAATGACCTGCAAGGGCGTCCGCGTGGAGCTGGACGGCGAGAAGATCGTTATCGGGCTGTTTATCGTGGTGCGCTACGGCTGCGCCATCAGCGACGTGGCCAAGAAGGTCCAGAAGAACGTCCACACGGCGCTGGAGGGCATGACGGGCTTCCAGGTGGCGGCGGTGAATGTCCATGTGGGCGGCATCAGCTTTAACTGAGAAATAGACGAGAGAGAAAAGGACGAACGCTTATGACACGCAGCACCGCACGAGAGATCGCCATGCATCTGGCGTATCAGCTGAGCTTTTCCGACCTGCCGGTGGAGGAGTTCCTGGACCAGCAGCTCAGCGAGGAACGCTTTGCCGAGCTGGCCGCAGAGGAGGCCCTCTACGCCGAGAAGCCCAACACCAAGCAGGAGGAGTACATCCGGCGGCTGGTTTCCGGCGTGGCCGAGCACGCCGCCGAGCTGGACGGCGACATCGAGAAATACGCCCAGGGCTGGCGCTTCGAGCGCATTTCCCTGGTGGCCGCCGCCATCATGCGGGTGGCCATGTACGAGATCCTCTACATGGCGGACATTCCCCAGGGCGCCGCTATCAGCGAGGCCGTGGAGATCGCCAAAAAGTACGAGACGCCGGAGGGAGCCAAGTTCATCAACGGTATCCTGGGCAGCTTCGTCCGCGGCGAGGTCAAGGAAAAGGATTGAGCAAGACGATCGAAAGGCAGAGCTGACGGCTCTGCCTTTTCAGGTAGTACACGAAAGGAGTGGACGCCACGACGGGCCAGTATGTGTTTACGGTGTCCGAGGTCAACCAGTTTATCAAGGACCTGCTGGACAATGTGCCGCCGCTGCAGGAGGTCATGCTGCGGGGCGAAATATCCAATTACAAGCTCTATCCCTCCGGCCACCACTACTTTACGCTGAAGGACAGCCAGTGCAGCCTGAAGTGTGTTATGTTCAAGGGGAACGCGCTGCGTCTGCGCTTTCGCCCGGAGAACGGCATGCAGGTCATCGCCTCCGGACGCATCAGCGTGTATCCCCGGGACGGCGCGTACCAGCTGTACTGTACCGGCCTTTCGCCGGAGGGCGCGGGGGACCTGAGCGTGGCCTTTGAGCAGCTGAAGGAAAAGCTGCTGAAGGAGGGGCTGTTCGACGAGAGCCACAAAAAGCCGCTGCCCCGCTATCCGCGGCGCATCGCCATCGTGACGTCGTCCGCCGGGGCGGCGGTGCACGACATGATACGCATCCTGCGCCGGCGCTATCCCATCGCCAAGGTCCTGCTGCTGCCGGTGCGCGTGCAGGGGACGGAGGCACCGGCGGAGATCGCGGGCGCCATCCGGTATGCCAACCGCCACGCGCTGGCGGACGTGCTGATCACCGGGCGCGGCGGCGGCTCGCTGGAGGACCTGTGGGCATTTAACGACGAGCGCGTGGCCAGGGCCATTTACGACTCGGAGATACCCGTTATTTCCGCAGTGGGGCACGAGCCGGACGTGGCCATCAGCGACTTTGTGGCCGACAGACGGGCGTCCACGCCCTCCAACGCGGCGGAGATCGCCGTGCCGGACATGGACGAGCTGCTGCGGACGCTGTCCGCCTCACGGACGCGCATGGAGCAGAGCGTGGCACGGGAGCTTTCCAAACAGCGCGCGTGGCTGGATACGCTGGCGAAGAAGCGGGTGCTTACGGAGGCTACGGCGTTCGTGGACGACCGCCGGCAGGACGCGGATCACCTGACGCTGAGGCTCTGCGCGGCGATGCGCGCAGTATCGGACGTGCAGGCCCGGCGCTTCGGCGCGGCGGCCGCGGCACTGGACGCGCTGAGCCCGCTGAAGGTACTGGGCCGGGGCTATGCGCTGGCGCGGAAAAGCGACGGCACCGTCCTCCGCGATGCCGCACAGGCGGAGGTGGGAGAGGACATCCGGCTGCGCCTGGCGCAGGGCGGACTGGTGTGCCGCGTAACAGAAAAGGAGAACTGACATGGCAGCAAAAAAGACGTTTGAAGAGAATATGTCCCGGCTGGAGGAGATCGTCTCCCTGCTGGAAAAGGGGGATGCCAGCCTGGGGGACAGCATGACGCTGTTCGAGGAGGGCACCAAGCTGGTGAACGCCTGCCGCAAGGAGCTGGACAGCACGGAGCAGAAGGTGGTCAAGCTGTCCAAGGGCCCCGACGGCGCTCCGGTGGAGAGCGATTTTTTGACAGAGGAGTAAGGGGACACCATGGAATACGAAAGACACTATGAGGAATACCGCCTGGCGGTGGAGGACTATCTCGCCGCGCTGTTTACCGGCAGTGCGTCCTATGACCGCCTGTATGAAGCGATGCGCTACAGCGTGCTGTCCGGCGGCAAGCGGATCCGCCCGGTGCTGACGCTGGAATTTGCGCGGCTGGGCGGTCGGGATTGGCATCTGGCGCTGCCCTTTGCCTGCGCGCTGGAGTTGGTGCATAATTACTCCCTGATCCACGACGACCTGCCCTGCATGGACAACGACGACCTGCGGCGGGGCAAGCCCACCAACCACAAGGTGTACGGCGAGACGCTGGCCATTCTGGCCGGCGACGCATTGCAGCCGGAGGCGTTCCGGCTGATCGCGCAGGCGCCGGGGCTGTCCGCCGAGTGCCGCATTGCGGCCACAGAGGCGCTGGCCAGGGCCGCCGGGGCGGACGGCATGGTGGCCGGGCAGGTGCTGGACACGCTGTGCGACGTGCGGGATGCAGAGGGGCTGGCGGAGCTGGACCGGCTCAAGACCGGCGCGATGATCTCCGCGGCGGCGGAGCTGGGGTGTATTGCCGCGGAAATGCCCGCGGTCATGCGGGCGCAGGCGCTGACCTACGCCGGCGCCATCGGGCGCGGCTTCCAGATACGCGACGATATGCTGGACGTGGAGGGCGACCAGGCCGTGTTCGGCAAGCCTATCGGCTCCGACGCCCAGGAGGGGAAGGTCACGTTTGTGGACGTGATCGGCATGGACGCCTGCCGCCGGGAGGTGGCGGCCTGTACAGAGCAGGCCAAGGCCGCCGTGGCGGACTGGCCGGAGCACGCATTTTTGTGGGAGCTGGCCGACCGCATGGCGGGCCGCGCAAAATAAAAACACATCCCCGCGCACCGCGCGGGGATGTGTTGCGTTTATAGCGATTCTCCAAAGTCACACAAGTGCTGTAAAGGACATTCACTGCACAGGGGCTTGCGCGCCATGCACAGGGCGCGGCCGTGAAGCACCATCCGGTGGCAGAAGTTGTTGGCCTCCTCAGGGGGAATGATCTTCCGCAGCTGCTGCTCCACCTTCAGGGGGTCCTTGCTGCCGTCGGTCAGGCCCAGACGTCCGGTGATGCGGATGCAGTGGGTATCGCAGACATAGCCCTCTTTACCGTAGATGTCGCCGAGGATGAGGTTGGCGGTCTTGCGGCCCACGCCGGGCAGGGACAGCAGATCGTCCATATTGTCCGGGACTTTCCCGCCGAAGCGCTCCAGCAGCATCTGCGCCGAGGCCACGATGTCGCGGGCCTTGGCCCGCCAGAAGCCGCAGGACTGGACGTACTGCCCAACTTCGTCCACATCGGCGGCGGCAAAGGCCTCCAGCGTGGGATAGCGGGCGAACAGGGCGGGGGTGACCAGATTCACCCGGGCATCGGTACACTGGGCCGCCAGACGGACGGAGAACAGCAGCTCGTAGTCCTTTTGATAGTCCAGAGAACACATAGCGTCAGGGTACAGCTTTTTCAGCTCCGCGATAATGGCGTCTGCCTGCGCTTTCGACTTCATGTGACATCACCTCGGGCCTATTGTATCAGAGGTTGCAGAAAAACGCAATCCGTGCTATACTGTTTTGCGAGTTTTATGAAGGGAGGCGGCACTGTGCGCCCATTGGCAGACGAAATACGACCCCAGACCCTGGACGATGTGGCCGGGCAGAAGCACCTGCTGGGCGAGGGGGCGCTGCTGCGCCGCTTGATTGAGAACGGCACCGACGCCAATCTGATCTTCTACGGCCCCTCCGGCACCGGAAAGACCACAGTGGCCAACATTATCGCTAAGCAGGCGAAAAAGACGCTTTATACCCTGAACGCCACTACAGCGTCGCTGCAGGACGTGAAAAACGTCATGGCGGATGTGGGCACCATGATGGCACCCAACGGCATCCTGCTGTATCTGGACGAGATACAGTACTTCAATAAAAAGCAGCAGCAGAGCCTGCTGGAGTTTCTGGAAAACGGGAAGATCACCCTGATCGCCTCCACCACGGAGAACCCGTATTTCTACATTTACAACGCGCTGCTGTCCCGCAGCACGGTGTTTGAGTTCAAGCCGCTGTCGGTGGAAGACACCATCCCCGCGGTGGAGCGCGCCCTGCGCATTGAGCAGGAGCGGAGCCAGCTGCCCTTTACCTGGGCGGAGGATGTGCCCCGCACGGTGGCCGCCGGCTGCGGCGGCGACGTGCGCAAGGCCGTCAACGCGGTAGAGCTGCTGTATCGCTCTGCAAAGCCGGCGGACGGCGGCCTTCATGTGACAAGTGATGATGCCTTACAGCTCAGCCAGTGCAGCGCTATGCGCTATGACAGGGAGGGGGACGACCACTACGACCTGCTCTCGGCGCTGCAGAAGTCCATCCGCGGCTCGGACCCGGACGCGGCGGTATACTATCTGGGGCGGCTGTTGGTGGCGGGAGACCTGATCTCCCCCTGCCGCCGGCTGCTGGTCATCGCGGCGGAGGACATCGGCCTGGCGTATCCGCAGGCCATCACCGTGACGAAGAGCTGCGTGGACGCGGCGCTGCAGCTGGGGTTGCCGGAGGCGCGGCTGCCGCTGGCGGAGGCGGCGGTGCTGCTGGCCACGGCGCCCAAATCCAACAGCGCCCACAACGCCATCATCGCGGCTATGGAGGACATCCAGCGGGGCGCGGTGGGGGACATCCCCCGGCACCTGAAGAACGTACACGCTGACAGCGCCGGCGCAGAGAAGGCGGCGGCCTATAAGTACCCCCACAACTATCCGGACCACTACGTCAGGCAGCGCTATCTGCCGGAATCGCTGGGGGACAGGACCTATTACGAATACGCGGAGAACAAGACCGAGCAGGCCGCCAAGCGCTATTGGGACGAGATCAAGAGGAAATGACATGGACTTGCAGCTGAACGACATTCTGGAACTGAAAAAGGAGCATCCCTGCGGCAGCAAGCGCTGGCAGGTGCTCCGTGTGGGCATGGACATCAAGCTGAGATGCCAGGGCTGCGGCCACGAGGTCATGCAGCCCCGGCGGAAGGTGGAAAAAATGATACGGCGCATCGTGCCGAAGGAGGAACTGCAATGAGACCCAAATGGACAAGGTATTTTGCCATGGGCATCGCCCTGCTGCTGGCCGTCGTTATGGTCATTACGCTGGTGGTGCCGTACATCGGACTGTGAGGCGGCCATGAAGCACTGCATTTTGGCCAAGTACACGCCGGAGGCCTACGCCCGGCGAGTGGAGCTGCTGCCCCGCATCCGCGAGATATTCTCGGCGTCGGCGGAGATCCCCGGCGTCGGCGGGGCGGAGGTCATCCCAAACTGCGTGGACCGGGACAACCGCTACGACGTGCTGATCCGGCTGGACATGGACGCGGACGCGCTGCCGCGGTATGACGTATCCGCCATGCACCACCGGTGGAAGGACGAATTCGGCCCGCTGCTGGAAAAGAAGGCCATCTTTGACTATGAATAATAAGCATCCCCCGGCTCTTGCCGGGGGATGCTTATTATGTCTGCACTTTTTTCTTTTTCCGCAGGTGGTGCAGCGCCAGCACGGCGGCAATGGCCAGCGCCGCGCCGCCGCCGGAGACGAACCACACCCACAGGGGGATGCTCTCGTCCCGCACCACGGCGAAGCGTCCGCTGCCATCCATGGCGAAGCGCAGATAGCTGCCCGCCGTGTCGTGGGGGACCGCCGTCCAGCCGTCCCCGGTGCTGACATAGACCAGCATCCGCCGGGGCGCGTCCTCCGGCAGTAGCCAGCGGATGGTGTGGCTGTCCGCCGCATCGTCGGGGATAGTCACCCGCATGGCGGTCACCGGCTCGCCGGTCAGCTCCGACGGGAAGTCCACTTCGGCGGCCTGCAGGCGGTCGCCGTCGCGGAATTTGCCCTCCGCCAACAGTGCGGGCTGGGCTGTCTCATCCCCGGAGCCGGACCAGGACAGAGCGGTGATGTACGGCTCGTAGACGGCCGTGACCGTGGTGTCAAAGCACAGATCCGTCAGGTCTGTTTTGTCCCAGCGGACGTAGCAGTCCTCTTTTTCCGGCGCGGCGGGGAATACGTCATCGCCGAAGGAGGCGCCGTAGTCGAAGGTGAGCTTCTTGAGCACATTGCCCTCCGCCACGAAGCGCAGCGTCAGGGTGCGGAAGTCCTCCGGAATGTCCGTGCGCGCCAGCAGCTGGTCGTAGGTGACAGGCTCCGCCTTGCCCTGATAGCTGACCCGGTCCACGCCGGCCAGAGTATCGGACACGAAGAGGTCGCCGCTGCAGGTGTCGGTGATCTCCCCGGCGATGCCGCCGGAGAACTGCGTGGCGGAGGTGATCTCCGGCATGGCGATGCAGTCGGTGACGGTACTGCCGGAGCCGGTGATGCCGCCCACATAGCTGCCGCCGGACAGCATGCACTTGGCCCAGCTGTGCCGCACGGAGGTCAGGGACAGGCCCACCACGCCGCCGACGTAATCGCCGCTTTCCACCTGGGTGTCGCCCCAGCCGCCGCAGCCGTACACGGTGCCCAGGTCCATCCGGCCCGCCACGCTGCCGGCGCAGCTCTTTTTGGCCGTGACGGTACCGTAGTTATCACAATCCAGCAATATGGCCCGGGTCAGGTAGGTGTATTTCACCGTCCGGCTGCCGCTGGGCAGCAGGTCGTCCTCCCGGTCGTAGTCGTATTCGATGGCCAGCGCGCCGGCGATGCCGCCCACGTTGCGGTCGCCCTCCACCGTGCCGCGGTTGACGCAGTCCACGGCCTTGCCGCGCTTGGCAATGTACAGCGTGTCCTCGGATACGTCCTTGGTCACGTCGCCGCTGCCGGTGGTGACCTCGTCCACCAGTGTCAGGAACAGATTCATGGTGCTGTTCAGCTGGTCGTTGACCGCACGCAGGTCCGCCGACAGGGTCTTGTTGGCGCTGACCAGGCCGCTGGTGAGGCCGTCCATCTCGTTGCCGATGCCGCTGAGGTCGCCGTGGATGGCGTCGGAGCTTTCGCCCACCTTCTGGAGCCATTCCTGAAATTCCTCGACGGTCATATCCTTCCGCAGCTGGCCCACCAGGTCACTGACGGTGGTCTCGGCACTGCTGGCGTATTTGTTGATGCGGGAGACGCGGTCGGTGACCATGTCGGAGGTGTCGGACACGTCGTTGGTGGTGTGCTCCGTCAGGTCGGCCAGGGTCTCCAGCTCACCGCGCAGCTGCGCTACGCGGTCCGGCCCCGCCTGTATGGTGATGTCGGGGATCATCTGGCCCACGATGCCGCCCACGTCCTTGCGGCCCTGCACGCTGCCGGTGTTGGTGCAGCCGGATACCAGGCCGTCCTGACGGCCCACGATGCCGCCTACGTTGTAGCCCACATGGGGATAGCCCACCGTGCCTGTGTTGGTGCAGTTCTCGATGGTGCCGGTGGAGTAGCCGGCGATGCCGCCCGCGTCGGTGTTGGCGCCGGTCTCGGCGGTCTGCTGGCCCTTGAGCAGGCTGTAGAGCGTGCTCTCCAGGTCGGCGGCGGGGGCGTCGCTGTCGTTGACCTGTGTGTCCACGGCCATGCTGCTGGTGCAGCTCCGAATGGTGCCGTAGTTCTGCCCGGCGATGCCGCCGGTGGCGGAGGTAGACTGCACCGTGCCGTCGGTGCCGCACTGGTCGATGACGCCGGTGTCGCCGTTATAGCCGGCAATGCCGCCCACGATGTCCCCGCCGGTGACGGAGCCGGAAAAGCGGCAGTTCCGGATGATGCCGTAGTTATAGCCGGCGATGCCGCCGATGTACGACTGGGTCCCGGAGGGAGTCACGTCGCCGGAGACGGTGAGGTTCTTCACCGTGCCGCTCTGGGCGATGCGGCTGAACACGCCGTAGCCGGAGGCGCTGTCCGTCAGCTTTACATTGGTGATCTTGTGGCCCTGGCCGTCAAAGGTGCCCAGAAAGATGGGCACGGACAGGGCTTCGCCCTTCATGTCGATGTCGCTGTCCAGCACCACCGTAAGGCCCTTGGACCAGGCGTCATAGGCGCAGGAGGCGGCGAAGGACTTCAGCTGCTCCGCAGTGGAGATGGTCAGGGTGTCCTCTGCCGCCAGCGCAGGAACGCACAGGCAGACGGACAGCAGCAGCGCCAGCAGGAGGGAGGCGGCGCGGCGGAGCGCGGTACGCTTACTGGTGGTCATGGTCGTCCGCCTCCTTTCCGGTGTGATCGGGTATCAGCTTTTCCTCTTCGACACCGGCGATGTCGCCGGAGATGACATTCAGGTTCACGTCGCCGTCCACGGTGGCGCGCATGACGCCGGTGACGCTGCCGCGTATCTCGCCGCTGACCACGCCGTTGATGACCACGCGGCCGCTGCGCTCCGCCCGGTGCAGGACCTTGGGCACGGCAAAGGACGTCTTGTCAATGACCTTGCTGCCGATCAGCAGGATCTGCGGCAGCACGAACAGGACCAGAAGCATGGAGAGGATCGTGCCGCGGCCCAGGCTCTGGCCGATGCCGGCGATGGTGGGCTCGGAGGTCATTTTTCCGATGAGGATACCGGCCACCGTCAGGATGGTGCCGGAGGTGATGATGGTGGGGAAGGCGAAGTTCAGGGTCTCGATAATGGCGCGCTTGTGCTCCATGCGGCCCTTCAGCTCCTGATACCGGCTGGCGATAACGATGGCGTAGTCGATGTTGGCGCCCATCTGGATGGAGCTGACCACCAGGTAGCTCATGAAGAACAGCGGGGAATCGGTCAGCGCCGGGATGGAGAAGTTGATCCAGATACTGCCCTGGATGACCAGGATCAGCAGCAGGGGCATGCCGGCGGAGTTGAAGGTGAACAGCAGCACCACCAGCACGATCAGGATGGAGACCACGCTGACCACGGTGTTATCCCGGGAGAAGGACTTCTCGAAATCGTACTCATTGGTGGAATCACCGGCCACATATACGTCCCCGTCGGGGTAGAAGCCCTTGGCCAGGTCGCGGATGGTGTCCGTAAAGGCATAGGTCTCGTCCCCGCTGACCGGCAGCGTCAGATAGAGCAGCATCCGGCTGTAGTCCGTGCCCTGCAGCTGCGCCTTGGCGCTCTCGATCTGGCTGCGGGCGTCCATCAGCGTCTCGGTCTGCTCGTCGCTGAGGTCAACGATACCGGCGTCCACCTGGTCGCAGACGAACAGGAACATATCCATCAGCGGTACCTTGTAGGAGGAGAGGTTTCCGGCCAGCTTGCCGTAGTCGCCCTGCTCCATGGCATAGGCGCTGTAGAGCAGCTGCGCCATCTCGTAATCCAGGTCCGCCAGCTCCGCGAACTGGCGCGGCGTCAGGCCGTCGGCCAGCATATAGCCGTCCATGGCCTCCACGTTGGCCAGACCCATGGTGTAGTCCACCTCGTCATAGCCGTCCAGCATCTGCAGCAGCCGCGCTTCCTTTTCATAGTCCCCGGCGGGGACCACCAGCGCCACCATGTTCTTGCTGGTGAAGGTGTCCTTGATGGTGTTTTCCGCGATCTGCGTCTCGTTGAGCTTGGGCGTGGTGAGGTTGCTGTAGCCGTAGGCGTAGGGGCATTTGTTGGAGAAATAGATACCGCCCACCACCAGCACCACAAACAGGACGGGGATGATGAACCGCGTTTTATAGTCGAACTCACCCACAAAGGGGATCTTGGGGACGAAATTTTTATGCTTTGTCTTTTCAATCAGCGGGCCGAACAGCACCAGCAGCCCCGGCATGACCACGAACACGGACAGCAGGGCAAACAGGATGGCCTTGATCAGGCAGATGCCCATGTCCGGACCGATCTTGAACTGCATGAACAGCATGGCCGCCAGGCCGCCGATGGTGGTCAGGGAGCTGGCGCAGATCTCCGGTATCGCCCGGCTCAGGGCCGCGATGGCGGCCTCGCGCACCGGCAGCGTCTCCCGCTCCTCCTTGAAGTGGTTGCACAGGATGACGGCATAGTCCAGCGACAGCGCCAGCTGCAGGATGCTGGTCACGGAGTTGGAGACAAAGGAGATAGTGCCCAGCAGGTAGTTGCTGCCCTGGTTCAGTATCATGGCAATGACGAAGGTCAGCAGCAGCACCGGCACCTCGCCGTAGGTCTGGGAGGTCAGGGTCAGCACCACCACCACGATCACTGCCACATAGACCATGATGATGCTGACCTCGGAGGCGATGGTCTCCTGCAGCGTGTTGCCCAGATCGGTGGAGACATACAGGTCGTAGCTGCTCAGGGAGCTTTTCACGTCCTCCAGCGCGGTCAGGCACCGGTCGTCGCTCTCGTCGTAGTCGAAGGTCACGCTGAACAGGGCGGAGGCCGCGCTGTAGTGGTCGGTGGTGTTGTCAAAGCTCACGCTCTGCACGCCCTTGATCTCCGCCAGCCGGTCCGCCAGGACCTGGGCGCTGTCGTAGGTGATGTTCTCCACCATGACGTCCGCGGTGCCGTAGGTGGTGAACTGGTCCTCCATCACGTTCAGCGCCTGTTTCGTCTCGGAATCGTCCGGCAGGAAGGCAGTCAGCTCGTTCTCGACCTGGACCCAGTTCCGGGAAAAGGCTGAAAAGATCAGCAGAATAATGGTGAGCAGGAAAAACAGGTTTCGCTTATCCACGATCATCGTGGCCAGCTTTGTCATAAAGGTCGGCTTCTGCGCCGTTGTTTCCGCCATAGCGACCCTCCTTTTGATAGGAACAAAATTATAATAAGTATACCAGAAGCAGGCGAAAGTGTCTATTGACAATGTGTGATTCTATGTTGGAACGCGCGAGAAAGGAATGGAAATAAGCGAGAATGCGGCAAAAAAGCGGCGCACGGCACCCGTCGGGGTGTCGTGCGCCGCTTTCGGTGTGCCGCAGATGCTCCGCGCGGTTTGCGCAGGCGGCGGCGCCTATTGTACGCGCAGCGGTGTCAGCACTTGCCGAACCAGCTGCACAGCAGCTTCAGCAGGGAAGCGCAGTCGAAATTGCAGAACATGGTTGCTGTACCTCCTATATGGGATCTGCCTTGCAAGGACGAGGATATTGTAACCGTTTTGTAACCTTTTCGCAAATGCAAATACTGGAAGTCAGAGGATCAGCAGCAGCCCGATGGCGATGAGCAGCTCCTCGTCGGCCTTCTGACGGGAGAGATAGAACAGCAGGAACAGCAGCAGAAGGTCGCCGGCGTCCAGGTCGCCCAAGTGCAGCTTTTCCAGCAGGTCGTTGAAAAAGCTGCGCTCCGGCGCGCCGCCGGGTGGCGGAGGAGGGGGCGCATGCGGGGGCGGCTCCTGATGGGGCGGCGGGGCATCGTCCACGGGGACGCGGGTATAGGAGCCGTCGTCGCCGCGGATGTAGCGGTTATACAGGCAGACCGCCCCCTTCCGAGAGAAAGCGCTTGCCGATGGTGATGAGCCGGGCCAGGCGGGCGGCCCGGGCCACCTTATCCTGCTTTTCCTCCTTCAGGAAGGGGCGCAGGGCGTAAAGCAGCTGGGTGGTCTGGCTGGTGTCGCGGGTCAGCTCCTGCAGGAGCGGGAGAAATTTGGCGATGGTCTGCGGGTCGATGGCTGGCAGCGGCGCCGGCGGCGGTGCCGGCGCGGGAGCGGGCGGAGGCGGGGGACCGTCGCCCTGGGCGGTGCCGGAGAGCTGCTGGGCCAGCTGCATGATCTGCGCCATGCTGCCGGGATCGGACAGCAGCGCGTTGAGTTTTTCATTGATGTCGTCCACGCTGCGTCCCCCTTTCCGTTACTGCTGCAATCTGTTCTCCAGCCGCTGCACCAGCTCCGCGCCCTGGGGGCTGGACAGCACCCGGGAGAGCATGGCGCTGAGGGCCGCGGTGTCGCCGGCGGCGGCCTGACGGGCCGCCTGGCCCAGGGCGGCGGTATCGCCGCCGGAGAGCAGTCCCAGCAGCGCCTGGCCGTCCTGGGACTGCATGACGGACTTCAGGGCGCGTGGGTCGCTTTTCAGCTTGTTCATAATGTCCTGATCGTTCATGGGATGACCTCCTTGTGGGGTTCTTTACAGGAACAGTCTATGAGGGGCGGAGGGAAAAAGTGCCTGTCAGCGCTGCTGACAGGCACTTTTTGAAAGCAAGAGGGGGATCAGTCGGCGGAGACGCAGGCGCGGAGGTAGAGGTGGCCGGCGTCCTGCTCTGTCTGGCCCAGGGTGAAGCTGATCTGGTACGTCTGGCCCAGAAGCCCCTGAAACCGAAGGGTGCCGGTGCCCTCGCCGGTCCACTGGCCGGAGAGCAGGGCGACGCTGTAGATGCCGGTGTCACCGTGGGCGTGGTACCAGCAGTCGGTCTCGTCCCAGTACGTCCAGCCCTGAGGGGCAAGGCCCTCCGGGATGCCCACGCTGCCGTAGACGGTGTCGCGCAGGACCTGGAGCATTCCCTGACGGGGCAGGCGGGAGACGTCCACCTCCGCGGCGCCGGGGACGTTTTCCCGCACCCACGCCCACTCGTCGCCGTCTGCCGGGGTGACATAGCCGCCGTAGACCGGCGCGCCGGTGTTGTCAAAGGAGAGCCCGTCGTAGAACATGGCGTTCAGGTCCGGGTCACGATCGGTGAAGGGCGCGGCCGCCGCCTGGGCATACCAGCTGGGCGCGTCGAACAGCGCCTGGTACTCCGCCAGCTGGTCATCATCCATGGCGGTGGGATCCGGCTCCCCTTGCAGGAAGGAGGCCTTGATCTTTTCCAGCAGGGCCATGTACTCGGCCAGTACGGTTTCGTCCCGTATCTCGTAGGTGACATTGCCCACAAAGACCGCGCCGTCGGGACGCAGGGTAAGGTCTTTCACCGAGGTATCGTCGCTCCAGAGATAGAGCGTACACAGCTGTCCGTCGTTGATCGGGTTATCATAGATCTGAACGCCGCCGTTGAAGTGCCCGAAATACAGCTTTGTTCGGCGCAGCAGGTCGCACATCTCCTGCACCAGCGATGCATCGCGGGTGGTGTAGGACCCTGTCTGGAAGTGGTCGATGAGATCCGGCGTCACCACGGTGTCAGAGAGGACGATGCCGTACACCGCGGAGGCGTCGGGCGCTTTGATCAGTTTGTCCGCCCGGCGGGGCAGCAGCAGAAACAGCGCGATCGCCAGCAGCAGCGCCGCGGCAATACAGCCCCATATGATCGTCTTGATCCTTTCCCGCTTGGCCATAAGCGCACCCCTTTCGTCTGTTGATGGCAAAAGTATACCATCCGGCGGGGCGCAAGTCGTTACAGGGAAGTAACAAAGGGAATATATGAATATGCAGAATACACAGAATACTTTGCATAAACAGTTGTAAATCCGGCGGGGGTGTGATAGAATGTGTACCGTATGAAAATGGGAGGGTGTGCGCCGGGGCGTACACCTCTGCGATAAAGGACGGTAGGCGGATTTGATTTTAGAGACGATCAACAGCCCGGAGGACGTGAAGCGTCTGTCCGAGGAACAGACGGCGGCGCTGTGCCGGGAGCTGCGGCAGTTTCTGGTGGAGCAGGTGTCCCGCACCGGCGGGCATCTGGCGTCCAATCTGGGCGTGGTGGAGCTGACGGTGGCCATCCACCGGGTATTCGATACGGCCAGGGACCGGCTGGTGCTGGATGTGGGCCACCAATGCTATGTGCATAAGGCGCTGACCGGGCGGCGGGAGCTGTTCGGCACGCTGCGGCAGTTCGGTGGGTTGTCGGGCTTTCCCAAGCCCTACGAGAGCGTGCACGACGCCTTTATGGCGGGGCACGCCTCGGATTCGGTGTCCGTGGCGCTGGGCATGGCCCGGGCACGGACGCTGCTGCGGCAGAACTATCATGTGGTGGCGGTGATCGGCGACGGCGCGCTGGGCGGCGGGCTGAGCTTTGAGGGGCTCAACGACGCCGGCGGCAGCGGCGAGCCGCTGATCGTCATTCTCAACGACAACGGGATGTCCATCGACCGGAACGTGGGCGGGCTGTCCCGCCAGCTGTCGAAAATGCGGACGGACCCGGAGTACTACGAGTTCAAGAAGCGCTATCGCAAGGCCATGGAGAAGCTGCCGGCGGGCCGGACGCTGTACGAGTGGAGCCACGAGGTGAAAACGGCGCTGAAGAAGACGCTGCTGCCGCCGGTGAGCACCGTGTTCGAGGACATGGGCTTTGCGTACATGGGGCCGGTGGACGGCCACGACGTGCAGCGGCTGACGGCGGTGCTGCAGGCGGCCAAGGAGGCCGGGCGGCCGGTGCTGGTACACGTCCACACGGTGAAGGGCAGCGGGTACGCCCACGCCCTGCAGCAGCCGGAGAAATTCCACGGCGTGGGACCCTTTGACCCGGAGACGGGCAAGCTGCGGCGGGAGGGCGGCGAGACGTTTTCCCACGTGTTTGGCCAGACGCTGTGCGAGCTGGCGCGGGAGGACGGGCGTGTGTGCGCCATCACCGCCGCTATGGCCGACGGCACAGGGCTGGCGGCGTTTGCCAGGGAGTTCCCCCGGCGGTTCTTCGACGTAGGCATCGCCGAAGGCCACGGCGTGGCCATGGCCGGGGGCATGGCGAAGCAGGGGCTGGTGCCGGTATTTGCGGTGTATGACAGCTTTTTGCAGCGGGGCTACGACATGCTGGTGCAGGATGCGGCGCTGGAAGGGCTGCACGTGGTGCTGGCGGTGGACCGCTGCGGCATCGTGGGGGCGGACGGCGAGACACACCACGGGTGTCTGGACTATCTGAGCCAGATCCCGGGGATGACGGTGCTGGCGCCGGCCAGCTTTGCGGAGCTGCGGCAGATGCTGCGCCGGGCGGTGCTGGAGCTGGACGGCCCGGTGGCGGTGCGGTATCCCAGAGGCGGCGAGTGCGGCTATGCGGGGGACTGCGGCGACGCGGCCGTCAGCATACTGCGCGAGGGCGGCGACGCGGCCGTGGTGACCTGCGGGATACTGACCGGACAGGCGCTGGCGGCGGCGGAGACGCTGGAAGAAGAGGGCGTCGATGTCCGGGTGGTGAAGATCGACCGGGTATCGCCGCTGGACGGCGGCGCGGTGTGCGCAGCGCTGGAGGGCGTCAGGCGCGTGGTGGTCGCGGAGGATCAGCTGCGCAGCGGCGCGCTGGGCGAACGGCTGGGGGCGCTGCTGCTGGAGCAGGGCGCCGGCGCGGAGCGCCTGGTGCTGCGGAACGCCGGGACGGCGCTGCCCAGCCAGGGCACCACAGCGGAGCTGTGGCGCGCGCTGGGACTGGACGCGGAGGGCATCGTGCAGGCGGTGCGGGAGGTGCTGGCATGAGCAAAAAGACGAGACTGGATGTGCTTTTGACGGAGCGCGGGCTGTGCGAGAGCCGGCAGAAGGCCCAGGCGACCATTATGGCGGGGCTGGTGTTCGTCAACGGACAGCGGTCGGACAAGCCGGGCACACCGGTGGCGGAGGACGCCGAGGTGGAGGTCCGCGGCCACGCGCTGCGGTATGTGAGCCGGGGCGGGCTGAAGCTGGAAAAGGCAATGCAGACGTTTCCCATCACGCTGGAGGGCAAGGTGTGCGCCGACATCGGCGCCTCCACCGGCGGGTTCACGGACTGCATGCTGCAAAACGGCGCGGCGAAGGTCTACGCCGTGGATGTGGGATACGGACAGCTGGACTGGAAGCTGCGCAGCGATGAGCGGGTGGTGTGCCTGGAGCGCACCAACGCGCGGTATCTCTCGACAGAGCAGATACCGGAGGCACTGGACTTCGCGTCCATCGACGTGAGCTTTATCTCGCTGAAGCTGATCTTCCCGGCGCTGCATGCGCTGCTGCGCGAGGGCGGCGAGGTGGCGTGCCTGATCAAGCCGCAGTTTGAGGCCGGACGGGAAAAGGTGGGGAAGAAGGGGGTCGTGCGGGACCCGGCGGTGCATCTTGAGGTGCTGGAGCACTTCCTTGTGCATGCGAAGGAAAACCACTTTACAGTGCTTGGTATTACATATTCTCCCATCCGGGGGCCGGAGGGGAACATCGAGTATTTAGGGTATCTGAAAAAGGGCGGGGAAGAGGACGCGATCCCTGACCTGCGGGCGTTGGTGGACGCCTCACATTCTGCGTTGAAGGAAGGTAGAGGGGAAGAATGAAACGAGTGATCCTTTGCCCGAATCCGTATCGGGACAGTGAATTGACCGTGGCCAAGCGCTCCAAGGAGCTGCTGGAGGGCATCGGCTTTGGGACGGTGGTGTGCCTGCCGTTCGACCGGGAGGGCTATGACGATCAGCTGGGCGTGCCCATCCGGCAGCTGCAGCAGGAGATCAAGCGGGCGGACATGCTCATCGCCTTCGGCGGCGACGGCACCATACTGCATCTGGCCCGGACGGTGGCGCTGCACAATGTGCCGGTGCTGGGTATCAACCTGGGCAGCCTGGGCTTCATGTCCGAGCTGGAGCCCAACGAGCTGGAACGGCTGCGGGACCTGAAAAGCTGGAATTTCGCGGTGGACTCCCGGATGATGCTGGATGTGACGGTGCTGCGGGAGGGCAAGCCGGTGTACAGCAACATCGCGCTGAACGACGCGGTGATCTCCAAGGGCAGCGTGGCGCGGGTGGTGCGGCTGGACGTGTCCACCGAGGAGGGTCGCCTGACCAAGATCACCGGCGACGGGGCCATCGTGGCCACGCCCACCGGCTCCACAGGGTATTCCATGGCGGCCGGCGGGCCTATCGTGGAGCCCACGGCCCACAACCTGCTGCTGACGCCCATCTGCCCCCACTCCACCCGGGCGGGGAGCTATGTGCTCTCGCCGGAGCACACCATCCTGGTGGAGACGGCGGACGCCAACCGGAAGTTCGTGTACCTGTCGGTGGACGGCAGCAAGGCCTTTTCCCTGAAAAACGGGGACATCGTGCGGGTACGGCAGTCGAGGTTCGTGACGAAGCTGGTGCGGCTCAGCAAGAAGAGCTTTTGCGAGATACTGGATTCAAAGATGGGGATGGAGGCATTGAAGCATGAAAAATGACCGACAGACAGCCGTGCTGCAGATCATTGAGGAGACGGCGGTGGAGACGCAGGAGCAGCTGATGCAGCTGCTGTCGGCGCGCGGCTTCAGCTGCACGCAGGCCACGGTCTCCCGCGATATAAAGCAGCTGCACCTGATGAAGGCCCCGGACGGGAAGGGCGGGTATCGCTACGCCGTATCGGCGCAGATGCCAAAGCTGAATTTTGAGGAGAAGCTGCAGACCATCTTCCGGGAGTGTGTGGTGTCGGCGGAGAACGCGCAGAATCTGGCGGTGATCAAGACCATGAACGGCATGGCCAACGCGGCAGCCTTCGCCCTGGACAGCATGAAGGACACGGACATCGTGGGCACGCTGGCCGGCGACGACACGGTGCTGCTGGTGTTCCACGACAGCGCCCACGCGGCGGATTTCTGCGAACAGGTGCGGCAGATGCTGCGCTGAGGAGGGAAAGCGGTATGCTGGAGCTGCTGCATATTGAGAATATCGCCATCATCGAGGCGGCGGACATCGAATTTGCGCCGGGGTTCAACGCGCTGACCGGCGAGACCGGCGCCGGTAAATCCATCGTGATCGACAGCCTCAGCGCGGTGCTGGGCCAGCGGACCAGCCGGGAGCTGATCCGCACCGGGGCGGACAAGGCCTTCGTCAGCGCGGCCTTCACCGATGTACTGCCGGGGATGGCGGAGGAGCTGGGCATCCAGCCGGAGGCGGACGGAACGCTGCTTTTGCAGCGGGAGATACAGACCGACGGCAAGAACGTGTGCCGGGTCAACGGCCGTCCGGTGACGGTGAGCCAGCTGCGCGCCCTGGGTGCAAGGCTGCTGAACATCCACGGACAGCACGACGGACAGCAGCTGCTGGACGAGGAGCAGCACATCGTGTATCTGGACAGCTTCGGAAAGACGGAAAAGCTGAAGGAAACGTATACTGTGAAGTATAAACGCTTCACGGATATACGCAGGCAGATCCAGTCGCTGCAGATGGACGAGGCGGAAAAGGCCCGGCGGGTAGACACGCTGAAATACCAGATCGAGGAGCTGCGCCGGGCCAAGCTGAAGCCCGGCGAGGAGGAGGAGCTGACCACCCGGCGGGGGATGCTGCGCAACGCGGAGAAATTCCTGGACGCGGTGGCCGGGGCGGACTACGCCCTTAACGGCGACGACAGCGGCGGCGGGGCGCTGAGCGCCCTGCGGCAGGCCCAGGACGCCTTGGGCGCGGTGCGGCATCTGGACGACGGCTTCGGCCAGCTGTATGAGCGGCTGAGCGAGGCCTACAGCGAGGTGTACGACATCGCGGCCACGGTGGAGGACAAGCGGGGCGAGCTGGATGTGTCTCCCGGCGAGCTGGACCGGGTGGAGGGCCGGATGGACCAGCTGTACCGGCTGAAAAAGAAGTACGGCGCCACCGTGGAGGACATGCTGGACTATCTGGAGCGCTGCCAGACGGAGCTGGCGCAGATCGAGGACGCCGGGGACACGCTGGAGCGGCTGGAGCAAGAGCTGTCCAGGGCGGAGAAGGAGGCCCGGCAGGCGGCACAGGCGCTGTCCGACGCCCGAAGGGCGGCAGCGGAGCGCCTGACGGAGCAGATCCTGGCGGAGCTGCAGCAGCTGGACATGGGGAAGATACGCTTCGCCGTGGACTTTGCGGAAAAGCCGCTGGACGGCGATGGCATGGACGCGGTACGGTTCCTGATGTCCGCCAACACGGGCGAGGCCCTGCGGCCCATCCACAAGATCGCCTCCGGCGGTGAGCTGGCCCGGATCATGCTGGCCATGAAGAACGTGCTCAGCGAGCAGGACCATGTGGGCACCATGGTGTTCGACGAGGTGGACACCGGCGTCTCCGGCCGGGCGGCACAGAAGGTGGCGGAGAAGATGGCCCGGATCAGCCGCAGCAAGCAGGTGCTGTGCGTGACCCATCTGCCGCAGCTGGCGGCCATGGCGGACACCCATTTCTCCGTGGAAAAGGGCGAGAAAAACGGCCGCACCTATACGGAGGTGCGGCGGCTGGAGCGGGAGCAGCGGCGGCAGGAGCTGGCGCGGCTCACCGGCGGCAGTCATGTGTCGCAGACCATGCTGGACGGCGCGGAGGAGCTGCTGGAGCAGGCGGAGGCGTTCAAGGCTGCGCTGTAAGCGGGATATTTCGCCTTGAAAAGTTTATTGTTGTGAAAATTGGTGGTTGACAAACGAAAAAAATCTGCTACAATAGCCTCAACTTGATACCGCAACAGCGATGAAGGGAAGAAGTAACGCGCTTTTGACCTGCCGAGAGAGCCTCCGGATGGTGTAAGGGGGAGAGGGCAGAGCGCGCGAATACATCCCGGAGCAGCCTCCTGAAAACCCAAAAGGGCCGGTAGGGATGTGTCGGGTCCGCCCGTTACAGCGGCAGGGTGTGTCTGCACCCGACGAGGCTGTGTCTGTGAGGACATGGCGAATATGAGGTGGTACCGCGAGCATCAGCATCGCCCTCTGTCGATATGGCAGGGGGCGTTTTTATTTCCCTGCCAAAGAAAATAGTGAGAATATACGATAAGAAAGGAAATCGAAGCTATGGGTATTTATGAGGAACTGGTGGCCCGCGGTTTGATCGCGCAGGTCACCAACGAGGAAGAGATCCGCGAGATGGTCAACAACGGCAAGGCCACGTTCTACATTGGCTTTGACTGCACGGCTGACTCCCTGCATGTGGGCCATTTCATGGCGCTGTGCCTGATGAAGCGTCTGCAGATGGCGGGCAACAAGCCCATCGCGCTGATCGGCGACGGCACCACCCTGATCGGCGATCCCTCCGGCCGGACGGATATGCGCAAGATGCTCAGCGAGGCGGACATCAAGCACAACGCCGAGTGCTTCAAGCGTCAGATGGAGAAGTTCATCGACTTCTCCGACGGCAAGGCGCTGATGCTGTATAACTCCGAGTGGCTGAAGCCGCTGAACTACATCGAGCTGCTGCGCGAGGTAGGCGGCTGCTTCTCCGTGAACAACATGCTGCGGGCCGAGTGCTACAAGCAGCGCATGGAGAAGGGCCTGAGCTTCCTGGAGTTCAACTACATGATCATGCAGAGCTACGACTTCTACTACATGTTCCAGCACT
>ERZ827156.537-NODE-537-length-54081-cov-15.103376_pt1 | contig 54081 bp, 49 predicted proteins | sample MGYA00519919_ERZ827156 | MGnify/ENA primary metagenome ERZ827156 (study PRJEB31778, sample SAMEA3449269) | human gut metagenome | biome: human gut; feature: human-associated habitat; material: faeces | place: United Kingdom | collected 2010/2012 ... | reverse complement strand
TAGTCTGCTTCCCTACGTTCAAGGGACACTGCGGCTGCCTTCTGTTCGATATATCTGAAACGAATTTTTCGGTCGAAAAGACAGTCGGCGAAAAAGCGATACTGATGTATCTGAAAAAGCTGATGGAATAAAATGCAATAATTGTACGGCATTGTCCTGAGAAAAACAGCGCCAACATGGAACGAAAGCCCGTTCGTTCCATGTTGGCGCTTTTATTCGTTACGCGTTTATGCTATTGGTTCCACATCTATTGACAACCTGGAAAAAATGCACTATAATATAAGGGAAATTATTCTGTACGATTCTGACAGAATTAAAACAGTCAGTTCTGATTTGCACAGAAATATAAGGAGGAATTTTGGTGGCAAAGAAACTAACCAAACCAATAGCGCTGTTTTTTACGGTATTTGCTGTACTTGTGGCGGCGCTGCTGTATTTCGGCGCGCTTGACATAACGACAAGCGCAGCATGGGACGGAAAGACCACCGCAGGATTTGGCGGCGACGGTTCGGAAGCAAGTCCGTTCGAGATAGCAAACGGCGAACAGCTCGCTAACCTTGCAAAAACGGTAAACGAAGGCGAAACCTATTCAGGCCAATTTTTCAAGCTGACCGCCAATATCGACCTCGGTGAAAATGAATGGACGCCGATAGGTGGAGAGAATAATTACTTTGAAGGTACATTCGACGGCAACGGGTATACCGTGTCGAACTTCACAATAAACAAGCCGGAAGAAAGCTACATAGGTCTGTTTGGATATAACAAAGGAACAATAATGAATCTCGGCGTTGAAAAAGCTGAGATAAGCGGATCCGTTAGGGTTGGCGGCGTGTGCGGATATAACTACGGCACTATTAAGAACTGCTATAACACCGGTGCTGTCAGCGGAACCATTAGTGTTATCGGCGGCGTGTGCGGATTTAACACCGGCTACAACAATACTATCACAAACTGCTATAACGCAAGCACAGTCAACGGGAAAAACAGTGCCGGCAGCGTGTGCGGATACAGCAACGATGAAACTGTCACCAACTGCTATTACAACAAGGATTTCTGCGCGGTCGGCGGAATAAAAGGCAGCGATGTTGATGGCTCTGCAACGGGACTTACCTCCGAGGAGCTTTGCAATGGCACGCTCGACAACCTTGCAGGCTTTGAAAAGAGCGTTTGGGAACCTGGCAAATCCTTCGGTGTAAAGGCCACGGAAGGCAGGTTCGGCACAATAACTTATACTTATCCGAGCCTTATAGGTGTAGGTTCAGCTGCGACACCGGATATCCCGGTCTACAATTTCGGCACAAGCGATTCTTCCGAATGGCAGCGCTTCACCGAAATCACCACGGCGGATCAGTTCAAGGCTATCGGCGAGGACAAAACAAGCTGGGGCAAAAACTATGTTCTCGGCAATGATATTGTTTTTGAGGACGGCACAGAGCTGACTCCTATCGGCAACTCCGCCAAACCTTTCACAGGCAAATTCAGCGGCAACGGGCATACCGTGTCGAACTTCACAATAAACAAGCCGAACATAAACAACATAGGTCTGTTCGGAAAAAACAAAGGAACAATAATGAATCTCGGCGTTGAAAACGCTGAGATAAACGGATACAATTATGTTGGCGGCGTGTGCGGATATAATTACGGCACGATTCAGAATTGCTATAACACCGGCGCGGTCAATGGAGATAATGATGTTGGCGGCGTGTGCGGACATAATAGCGGCACGATTAAGAATTGCTATAACACCGGCGCGGTCAGCGGGACCGGCAGGTCAAGTGCAAATATCGGCGGCGTGTGCGGATATAATTATTCTGGCAGCACGATTAAGGACTGCTATAACACCGGCGCGGTCAGCGGGACCAGGTGTGTCGGCGGCGTGTGCGGATATAATAATAAGGGCGGCACTATTCAGAACTGCTATAACACAGGAACAGTCAGCGGAACTGATGAGTATGTCGGCGGCGTGTGCGGAGATAATTATCGCGGCACGATTCAGAATTGCTATAACGCCGGCACAGTCAAAGGAAACGGTGGACAGATCGGCGGCGTGTGCGGATATAACCCCAGCGGAACTATCACAAATTGCTATTACAACAAGGATATCTGCACGGTCGGCGGAATAAAAGGCAGCGATGTTGATGGCTCTGCAACGGGACTTACAACGTTCCAGATGACGGACGGCAAGGCGCTTGAAACAATGGGCTTTGGCGCAGACTGGAGCAAGAAGAATATCGACAAGGAAAACAGCATTGCATACTATCCCGACCTGGCTGTATTTGCAGACGACAAGCCCTCGGTAAAATACGAAACCAAGCTTGTTATCGAGCCTGCCGACAAAAACGCAGAATACAAGTACGGCGATGATGTAAAATTCAACGTTTCGGCTCTTGTAAAGTTTGACGGCATGGCTGATTTTGCGGCGGATACCACCGCAGTCACAAAAAGCAAGGGCAGCTTTAAAGTTACCGTTGACGGCGAACCCGTTGTTGACAGCATGGATATTTTCGATAATACCACGGCTGAGGCTGTCATTCCCTCAATAAAAATCATAGGCGACAAGACTTTCATGCTTGTATATGACGGCACAAATTCGGCGTATATCGCAAGCGGCACGGCGACCTGCAAGGTCTCCATTGCAAAGCTTGACCTCACAGAGGACGATTTCACTTTCACTGAGCCGACAACGCTTATCTACGACGGCATGGCAAAGGAAGCAACTGTAACCGCGAATGACGGTATAACAGGCGTTGGCGAAATCACCGTGAAGTATTACGCCGGCGACACTGAGGCCCAGCCGATAGACGCGGGCGTTTACACGGTAAAAATCGACGTTGCCGAGGGTGATTTCTGCAAATCCGCCCACGACCTCACAGCAGATGACTGGAAGTTCACTATCGCCAAGGGAACACAGACCGTCACAGCAGACGACGTTACTCTGACCTACGGCGAAACAGGAAAAATCACAGCTTCCACTGACAGAGACGGCGCGATTTCCTACGAAGTAAAAACAGGCGATGATGTAATAAGCGTTGCGGCTGACGGAACTATCACGGCTCTGAAAGCGGGCACGGCGACCGTTGAAATCACAGCGGCGGAAACCGCAAATTACGCCCCGTCAACCAAGACGGTCAATGTTACTGTAAGCAAGGTTTCTGTAACCATTATAGCAAACAGCTACACAATAAAGGTCGGCGATAACCTCCCCGCTTATGATTACGAGGTTACGGGTCTTGTGAACGGCGATGCGCTCCCGATAGATGTGACTATCTCCTGCGCGGCTGACGGAAAGACTGCGGGCGAATTCCCGATCACTGTTTCCGGCGTGGCTGACAGCGATAACTACACATTCAGCTACACAAACGGCACGCTGATAGTCAGCAACAAGGAAACCCAGACCATCACGGCAGACGACGTTACCCTGACCTACGGCGAAACAGGTAAAATCTCAGCAACAATAAACGGCGACGGTGCGATCTCCTACGCAGTAAAAACAGGCGATGATATAATAAGCGTTGCGGCTGACGGAACAATCACGGCTCTGAAAACTGGTACGGCGACCGTTGAAATCACAGCGGCTGAGACCGATACTTACGCAAAGGCTGTCAAGGCAGTAACCGTTACCGTAAACAAGGCGGCTGTAACTATAACCGCAAAGAACTACACAATAAAGGTCGGCGCGGCTCTCCCCGATTTCGATTACGAGGTCACCGGGCTTGCAAACGGCGAAAAGCTCCCGATAAAGGTGACTATATCCTGCACGGCTGACGGAAAGACCGCGGGCGAATACCCGATCACGGTTTCCGGCGCGGCAGAGAGCACTAACTACACGTTCACCTACACAAACGGCACGCTGATAGTCAGCAACAAGGAAACCCAGACCGTCACAGCAGACGACGTTACTCTGACCTACGGCGAAACAGGAAAAATCACAGCTTCCACAAACGGCGACGGCGCGATTTCCTATGCAGTTACGGCTGGCTCTGACGTTATCAGCGTAGCGGCTGACGGAACTATCACGGCTCTGAAAGCGGGTACGGCTACCGTTGAAATCACAGCGGCGGAAACTGATACTTACACAAAGGCTGTAAAGGCAGTAACCGTTACCGTAAACAAGGCGGCTGTCAAGATAACCGCAAAGAGCTATACAATAAAGGTCGGCGCGGCTCTCCCCGCTTATGATTACGAAGTTACAGGGCTTGTGAACGGCGAAGCGCTCCCGATCACGGTTACAATTTCCTGCACAGCGGCGGACAGCAATACAGCGGGTACTTTCCCGATCACAGTAAGCGGTGCAGCTGACAGCGATAACTACACATTCAGCTACATAAACGGCACTCTGACGATCGGCGAAAAAGAGCCTGTTTCTACTCCCGTGTTCAGTCCTGCAAGCGGAACAACATTCACATCTTCGCAGAAGATCACAATCTCCTGTGCAACCGAGGGCGCAGCGATATACTACACCACCGATGGCACAGAGCCTACCACCGCAAGCACGCTCTATAACGGCGCGTTTACTATCACAGCGACAACTACTATCAAGGCAATCGCCGTTAAGGAAGGTATGGCAGACAGCCCAGCAGCAACTGCTGCTTACACCAAGAGATCCTCAAGCGGCGGCAGCGGAGGAACAGGCGGCGGAAGCAGCAGACCCATAACTCCTACCGAGCCTAATTATCCCACTATCGGCGGTTCGTCAAAGAGCTGGAGCGACATTGCGGCTGACCTTGCAAAGCTCGCGAACGGTTCGGAGGTTACAATTCAGCTTAACGGAAACACTGCCGTTCCTGTTGAGATAATCAAGAAAATAGCGGACACGGACAGCAAGGTCACATTCGTTATCGACAGCGTATTTACATGGGTAGTTGACGGTGCGAAAATTACCGTTCCTGCGGCGGCAGATCTCTCTTTCATCAGGATCGCAAGCCAGAAACATGACGTTCTGCGTGGAATTGAGGGCACGCAGTTCAGGATCAACAACACAGACGTTCCTGCGGGTCTTGAAATCGCGTTCAAATCTGAACACGCAGGCAAGTTTGCGAACCTCTACAAGTCCGTTGATGGCAAACTGGTATTCGTGACCTGCGCTAAACTCGGTGCAGACGGCAAGGTACTCCTGCCGGGCATCACCGAAAAGGGCGATTACATTGTAATGCTCTGCGAATTCAGCGACCTTCCGGGCGATATGTCCAACGACGGCGTTCTGAACGCAATGGACGCAAGCGCGATACTCAAGGACATTGTTGGTCTGGAAAGCGGTGTGAACCCGCTTATGGCAGATTTCAACGGTGACGGAAATGTCAACGCTATGGACGCTTCTGCAATTCTGAAAAGAATAGTTGGTTTGATCTAAATAGTATTTATCCTCCCTTGCCAGTGAACTGCCCCAGTAAAAACAGACAATGACCAAAGACCCTCCTATGGTATAATAAAAACCATAGGAGGATTTTGCTATGCCAAGAAAATACACAAAAATAAAGGACCTAGAACCGGAAGTATTCCAAATGAAGGAAGAAGGAAAGACGAATCGAGAAATAGCGGAGCATTACGGGCTTGAATTGGAACAAATCAAGAATTTGATCAAACGCCACAATAGGAATGAACAAAGGATAAAACAAGGCGACACGCCAAAAGTAAAAGGATGTCCACGAAAACGCCCGATGACAGCTGATGAAGAAAAAGACAAGCGAATAGCACAGCTTGCTGATCATGGAGCAATGCCTGAAAACCCCATATCAAACATCTCCTCATATTGCCCAATGGCAAACGGATCCGTTTCAAACGGCAGAACCATCACCTCATTCAGATTGAGAATAAGATATTCCTTGTTTTTCTCAACTGCCGCCTTGTCAGAGAAATTCACCACCACGGTGTAGTTCACGCTGTTAAGCGGCTGCTGAGCCATGTATATCATCGGGAGTTCGTTCCATGATGTGCCGCCAATAAGGAATACCTTATCGAACGAGTCGAGTTTCAGCTCAGAAGTTGGCAGACTGCCGTAATCGTAAATCTGGACGTTGTACTGCTTTTCCGGTTCGGTCAGGGCGGTGCAGATATCAATGCCGTTTATCGTGTAGATACCGTTCTGATCGGTGCCGCCGTAATACTCGTTCATCATCTCGAGCTGCGGAAATCCGCGCTTGTTGGCGCAGACCACAAGGCTCTCTCCGTCACGGCTCTTGAAATATGCCGCAAGCTGCAATGCAAAGGTCGTTGTGCCTATTCTGCCCTGCGCTCCCACGACAGCTATGCTGATATTCGACTGGGAGTAGCGGGGCTTTTCTTTTTCCTTTTCGGCAATTCTGGCAGCTTCGCGGGCTTCTGCAAATGCGTCAAACACTTGGCGAAGCGCCGCCATTTCTTCTGGGAAAGCCCCTCCGTAATGCATTCTTTCAGGTCCTGGGCTATCATGGAGATGTTGGTTTTCTCGTCAACATCGGGGTAATTCGCAACGATATTAGTTATGCCGTTATGCACCAGCTTGTCCAGAATTTCATCACCGGGATAGCAGTTGTCGGCGTAAATAACGATGTTCGCGTCGGATTTCTGATAGTATATCCCGGCGCAGAGGTTCACGAATTCATCGCCCTGTTCCTTGAATGCGGACAGGTCAAAGATGAAATGCGACTGATAGAGATACGTCTTTAGGTCACGTTTCAGAAATACTGCAAGCGACCAGTCCTCGCCTATCATCTCGCGGGGAACGGCGTTCAGCTCGGAGCATATTCTGCGGAGGATTCCGGCGTTTTCTTTTCTGGTTATGAGTAATGGGTTTATCATGGTGGATGTCCTTTCTGGTGGTTATTCGCTTTTCAGCGTGAGTTGCTTGACTTAAGTGGGTGTTCGTGGTATAATAATCTCATCGACGAATCGGAATTTAATGGAGGGATGTTTCTATGAAATCTTTTGTTTGCAGTTTGTGTCACAATGGCATACTTGGAGGAGGTCTGTACCTCGATAGTCAGTCGCTTACTTACAAGACAAACAAGCTTACAGTTGACAAAAAATACAGAAATTTAGTTTTGCCGATGCAGGAAATAAAAGAAATCTCTTGGAAGTGGATAGTCTTTCCAATAGCAACAGTTAATATGAAAAATGGAGAACTATATAAATTCATTATTTTCAATAAATCACGCTTTGCAAAATGGTTTCAAGAGTATTCTCGATAAATACAAAGTGTCAAATTCCCATTTATCGCTTACTCTCCAATCGCCCGAATAGTCCAGAACAGCCCCTCGCTCATACCCGTGCGGAATCCCTTGAACCAAAGCCGCGGATTAGCCGCAGCACCGATATCCTTTGCGCTTGGACCGCAGTAGTAATGAGTACCCTGCGGCGGTTCGGGTCGAGAAACCTCCCCGGACATAAAGCAGGTCTTAACGCCGACGTGCGGAACACACTCGTCACGGTTCAGACTGTGCCGCCAGAGCCCGGAATCATACCGGTCGCTGTAATACCCGTCATGGGAGTACCCCACGATGATATCCCCGAAATCAAGCGAACTGCCGATATCAGCGTCCTCAAACTCCACCTCGCTGAGGCAGGTGAACTCCAGAAAAAGCGTTATCGTTCCAGCGTTTGAAACGCCGTCAATGGACGGGAACGGAAATTCGTAGTCCGCTTCAAACTGGTCTGTATCGATGATGTACGCCAAAGTGACGGCGCTCCGGTTGAACACCTTGGAATTGGTGTCGTTTGCGATATCCCGCTCGTCCATATTCCAGACATCATACACATAGATATCCTGAATACAATCGCCGCAGTCCAGCAGATTTGCATGGACTGCGGTTTCCTCTTTCAGCGCCAGCGTAATTCCTTTTTCGGGAACTCCCATGTCCTTTGAGCCGTAGGTGTACTGGTGAAGCTCCGAAACCTCTCCGCACTGCGACAGTATTCCGTTTCCTCCGGGCGCAAGCTCGGAACTGCTTACGGGCAGGTCGAAGAACCCCTCAAAATACACGAACAGCGCCGCCTGCACCATTCCGTCAAGGGAAATCGTGCGCTCGTCCTGCGGGATTTCCGCTTCGTCAAGCGCCATTTCAATGGCAAGCTGGGACTGCTCGACGTACTGTTTCAGTTCCTCGTTAATTCCGAAAATGTCCTCCCAGATATCCGAATCAACGGTTTCCAGCGTAATTGACAGCTTGTCGGAGGTGCGTTCCGTGGAGATTTTCACAGCGCCGTCAATGCTCACTCCCTCAATAATGGATTTGAGGTTTGCCATGCGGAACAAGTCCAGATTTACCGCGCCGCGACCGTCAACCATGCCCTGCCATGCGCCGTTCAGGTAGTCCTGCGCATCCTCGGCAGTTTCGGGAATACCGCCTACCGCCTGCTCTATCTGCGATTCAATATCCGGCGCCTGATTCTGCGTTACAGCGGTGAGATACTCCCGGCTCTGACATATATTGTACATAGCAAGGAACTCCGGCAGGTACACCTCACCGCCTCCAATGCAGGTGTATTCCACGGTCTGCGTGGAGCCGTCCGGAGAGGTTACGACCAGCGTCTGGCGGTCAGCGGATTTGCCGTCAACCGTTATCTCCTCGAAAGAGTAGCTGTACGCCGGCATTCGCTCCATTGCGCGGCTGTAAAGAAACAGCTTCACCGCGTCCGGATAAGCGGAAATGCCGTCGATTCCGGCGTCGTCCGTGAATCGGATATTCCGGATATCCGAAAAGGAAAGCTCCGTTTCGTAACCAGAAACGAAGCTGCCAAAGGCTTCTTCCGTGGTTATTTCACGGAGCTTTTCTGCGTAATCCTGCATTATTTCCTGCGCCTGCTGGATTTCCTTTTCATCGTATAAAATCAGGGATCTGCTGTCGAAATTATTCGCGATAGTGGCTTTGGAAAGATTCACGGAGAACTCCGGCATGAAGTCGTAGACCTCGCTTTTCACGTCGGAATTTATCTCGCCCTCGATACCGCCGAAAACCTCGGAAATGCTGGTTCGGTAATAGTTCCAGTGGTTTCTGAGGTCGTTGTCCTGCGCAATGCTGAGGAGTCCGCTTATAAGACCGATGAACACAACGAAAATCAGCATTATCAGTCCCAGCGAAAAGAACAGAACATACAGCAGAGTTTTGCGGACTTTCTCGTTTCCCGCCAGCTCTGACGCTATTAAAATCAGTTTCGGATTTACTGCCATATAAACACACTTTCCTTATCTTCCGCCGCCGCGCCCGAACATTTCAAGGCGCTCATCGCTCAGCACGAACCGCACTTTTGCCGCCTGCCTGCCGACTTTCATCAGCGCCATTCCGCGCTGTCCGGAGGAAATCAGCTCGGTCTGGGAATCGTTCAGGTCGAACAGCTCTGCGGCTTCTTTCAGCGACTGTCCGTCCATTGAAAACAGCAGTTTGTAAGTCGGCAGGTCAAGCACCGACTGCCCGTAAAATTTGACTTCCGGGTCGAGAAAATCGTTGGTGGACTGCGTTCCTACGACTATGCTTCCCTCGTATTTTCTCGCTCTCTTTTCGGCATTTTTAAGGAATTCCAGCGACTGCGGACAGCGCGGGTCAATCATCGTCCAGCACTCGTCGGCTATCAGCATTATGCGCTCTTTGCGGTCGCGAGTTATCTGCTCCCAGCACCATGAAAGAACGTTGAAATACTGCGCCGCAAGCACTGTTCCTGACATCTGTATCAGCGATTTTGTGTCCAGCACAATAAACCCGCTGGTGGGATTTATCGTAGTGTAGCCGTTCCAGAGCAGGTGGTCTGCGCCGTTTGCGGCTCCCTCCAAGTAGGTTTTGAGGTCTGCGTAACACTCGGCGTTCCTGCCGCCGGATTCTGATTTTCGGGAGATAAGGCTGTACAGGTCGCTTAAAATCGGAAAGCGCTCCGCTTTCATGTCAGAAACATCGGTTTCCCATGTGATTCCGAAAGAAAAATACAGCTCCACCAGCGACTGGTCGAGAATGGCTCTTAGGCGGTCGTCCATTGACGGTATGTACAGCCGGAAGAACGTCTGCAAAGTCTTTAAATGCACCGCGAGGTCGCCTATGCTGTCCTTTTTCACCGGGTCGGAATTGTCGTCCAAGTCAGGCGGGACAGGGCGTATCTGGAGCGGATTTATCAGACCGCCGCGCCCTCCGGCAACGTCTATCCATGAGCCTTCAAACAGCGGATTCAGGCACATATCCTTGTATTCGCCCTCCGGGTCAATGACGATTATTTTCGTGCCACGGGCGTACTCAGAAGCGATTATGTGCTTTATCGCCGTGGATTTACCCGAACCGGAGCCGCCTACTATCGTCATGTTGCTGTTGGGGCGCTGGCGGTTTCTTATCCACGGGTCGAGCAGTATCAGCCCGTCGTTGGAGTCTCTCCCGAGATAAAAGCCGCCGCTGTCCGTGAAGCTCCCGCTTGCGAACGGAAAACCGCCGATTATGTCGCCGACAAGGTATTGCCGGGCGTTTTCCTCGCGGATCTCCGGAATCTGCGGATAGGTCGGCGAAAGGTGCTGATAGGATTCTTTCTGCTGGTTCGCCATAATGCGTATCTTACAGCCTATGACGTTCGCGGTATTTTCAACGCGGGTACAGCGGTTGTTGAAATCCTCCTCGTCCCGGGACAGTACCATGATTGTGATATCCCACACGCCCATGCTTTCGTTGCCGCTGTCCATGCGCTGGAGGGCGGTTTCCTGACTGAGCGCGGCTTTCTCGCACCTCATGCGCTCTTTCGGGTCTTTTGTGCCTGCCGCCTGCCCTCGGAACATTCGGATTTTGCGCGACAGGTCGTTTATCGCTTCGGCGTTGTTCCGGGGTTCGTAATTTATCGTGACTATCGTTCCGGGAATGTTCGTCAGCTTCGACAGCCAGCCGTATTCCACCTCGGTCGGGAGCATGAAAATACCATAGATCCGGCAGTAATTCTCGCCAAGCCGGAGCTTATTCATGCTGAATTCAATTCCGACCGGGGTAATGCTTGCCTGCAAAGCCGCATTAACCGGAGCTTCGATTTCTGTTTTCTTTTTGACCATCGTGTTTCCTTTCGTTTACACAGCCAGAAGCGCAATGGCTTCGTCGATGTTCGTGCTTTCAATGTGGACGTAAGCTGGATTGTTCACCAGATTGCAGAGCCGGACTATCCCGCTGCGGTCGATAAGCTCCGCGCCTATCCCGCATTCGTTCAGCTTCTTTGCAATATCCTGCGCCGCGGCGGTGATACTGCGCTCGTCCGCTTTCTGAATGCTGTCCCAAATCGCAATGTAGTACACGCGTTCCGTGGTTTCGCCGGAAACGACCATGTTCGCAAGGTACCGCGCGTCGGACAGCAGGAGCTTTTTTCTGCCGCCGACCGCCTGCTCCGCAAGCTCGCTGTACTTTTGCAGGGATTTTGAGATATCCGCCGGACGGCTCACTCCGCTGAATTTATACGGCCGCCGAACCAGCGAAAGCGCCGCGGAAACCTGTCGGCAAAGCGCTTTCTGTTCCTGCCGGCTCAGGAGTTCCAGACACACGCCGTCCACCTTGAGGTAGGCGAAAATGTATCCGTCGTTGGTGTAAAGGCAGTTTTCGCCGAGGTCGCGGGCGTTCACGAATTCCTGCGCTGTTTCCTGCGCTTTGCGCTCACGCCCGGCGGATTCTTCCTCGCTCCGCTTGAAACTGCGGCGGTTCTCGCTTTTCCTGAACCACCAGAGGAACCCGCCGCAGAGTGCCAGAGTTACTAACGCTATTGCTATCTGCATTGTTTTTTCCTTTCCGATAATTATTCTGACAAAAGAAAAAGCACGGCTTTGATACCGTGCTTTTGGTTATTATACTGTATGATACTTTTTATGCAAGAGGTTTAAGGGTTATTGTTTATCGAACAGATTATTCATAAATCAACACCCTGTCCTGCTTGATTCTGCGGATAAACCGTCTTGTGAGTGGGTCGTTTATGCTTCGGTGAAGATCTTCCGCATTGACGATATCAACCTCTTTCCCAAGACCTGCGGTGATGTCGCTGTAAAGCGCCCCGAAATCAAAAAGGTCTTTTCCCTCAAAGCCTTTTAGGAGAATATCAACATCACTGTCAGAGCCTGCTTCATGCCTTGCGTATGAACCAAACACCCATGCCTGCGAAACTCCATATTTTCTTAAGATAGGGACAAGCGAGTTTTGTATCTCGTTCAGCGAGTAAACCTTGTCAGTCATGATATCACCCTCCTTGCCGACTTTTATTCTTGATTATATTATACATCATTTCCAGAGTTTTGTCAACAGCACATATACGATGTTCAGAACTTCGCCTGCCACTGCGACCGAACGTCCAGCGACATCTCGATCGGCGGCAGACTTTCCCACGCAAAGCGGTACGGAATACGCACCACCAGCGTTCCGGAAACCGCATATTTCTGCGCCGAATCGGTATCCGACGGAGCAAGCGCCGCCGGCTCGACAGTGAAGCTCACCGACACGATTTCGCACTGCATTATCTCCCCGGCGTTCATTGCCCGGCTGAGATAAGTGCGGATATATCGCTCGTTCGCCTTACTGCTGTTCACCCAGCGGAATCCATTGTAGCGGTAGCTTGCGGCGTGGCTTTCTCGGATAGGCTGGTACATTTCGGAGTAATTCTCAACGTACATTGAGATTATAGAATCCTCGAACTTATCGCGCACCGCGCCAGCCTGAATATACAGCCGGATAACCTCAAAAACCGCCACGCCTATGAGAAGCACGCATATCATAAGTACGCTGGTTATGACGTAGGAAAATCCGCTGTTCGCAAGCATTCGTTTTTTCAGACGCTTCATTTCCAGAACACCTCGCTTGTTCCCTCCGCCGTGGCTGAAATGGTTATCGGGGTGGTATTGAACACGAAAAAGCTGAAATCGTAATCCGTGGAAACAGTCACGCTGAACGTCCTGCCTATCTGGATATTTCCGCTTGCAGACCACGTTACCGTGGGGTCAAGGTCTGGGTGGGATTCGTTCAGGCGGTCAAGCCGGGCTGTCGTTTCCGTGCCTATTCGCCCGGCGATTTCAGCTTCTCGGCAGAGTTCGTTTGCGTAGGAATTGAGCGTCATTTTCGTGATGAAAACCGGAGCAATCTTAATCACTCCCGCCAGTAAAATCATGATTATCAGAACGGCAACGGTAATGTCAACATACCCCTCGCCGCGCGTGGATTTAAGCCGTCTAAGAAGTTTTTCCATGTAACCTCCTTAACCGAACAGAACGCCCATATTGCTGAGAAGCTCCCAGCCAAGCACCACAACATATAGTAACATCATGCTCATCATCAGGAAGAAAGACAGCCTGTGTACCTTTGGCGGAATTTTCAGCGCTATATTCCGTAGATACTGCTTCTGCAATTCTGAGAAGCGTATTGCGAGGGTTTCCCAGTAAACCGAGGTATCATCGCCGCGTATCATCTGAATAAATCCGCGGCAGACCTCCGAAAGATTTGTACTGCCGATACGCCCCTCAAACCTGGTTATTGCGGCTTCATAGTTTCCAGTCCGCATATCCGCTATGGTTATCTCGATTTCCTCGTTGAGATACGGCGAGAAATTGTCCTTGTGGCGCTCCAGAATCGAGATAACGTCATGGGACATTTGGATTTCCTGAGATATCGCGTAGACGAAGCGCGGCAGGTCGAATTCTATCTGCTTCCGCTTCTCCTTTATGCAGGAATCCACTTTCTGCTTCTCCTGAAAATACATCAGCACCGCCAGCACGATGACCAGCAGTCCGATTATCGGCAGGAAAAAGAAGAACGGCACGGACATCAGCATTATTCCGGCTGAACGCACCAGCGCCCTCGCCGTGAACAGCTCCGGGGACATCGAGATATTCGCGATTTTAAGGCTGTCCGCAAGCTCCTTTTTCTTGAATTCGTTCAACCGAATAAACCGTGAAACGAACAGCGAAATGTCGTTGTAGGTGTTCTTGAATCCGGCGGCAGAGGGACGGTTCCTTGCGGTGACCGCCTTTATCGCTTTTGTAGTGCGGCTTGACGGAACTTTCAGCAGAACAAGCGCAAAGTTGTAAAGCCCGGCGGCAAACAGTCCGCAGACCGCCGCCAGAGCCGCATACAGAGCTATATTATAGATACTCATGCGTCACCTCTTGTACTGAATGGGCTGGGTGTACTTGTACGCCAGAATTACCGTCACAATAACGACTACCGCCACAATGCAGTTCACGACCTGTCCGAATATCGTATCGAAAAGTACGCTGAACCAGTCGGCGTTGATGAAATACAATATAGGGTAGTTCGCCAGCAGAATGAACACTATCATTATGTGTTCGCGCCGGGGACTCATCAGCATATTGCGGAGTTCAGCATTGACTATCCGGATATCCGAAAGCCGCGCGGTTATCGGCTGGAGCGTCTTTTTCAGCGTGACGTTGTCCTGACACTCGATAAGGCTGTCGCACCATTCGTGGAACACCTCGTTATTTATCTCGCCCTTGAGCTGTTCAATGGCGAGCTTCACGTTGGAGTTGATGAGCTTAGTCTGGGTGAGAAATTTCCGGAAAGCCTGCTGTACCGGGGGATTTATGTAGTCTATGGACTGCTCCACGGCGTAGATTATATCATCGTTGCTGACGTAATTCGTGGTGATTATCGACAGCGCCGTTTCAAGCTCCTCGGAAATCCTGCGGTTATAATTAGCAAGAAGCATATTCACATAAGCATACGGAAGCACCACGCATATACCCGAAAACACGGGTATAAGGAGCAGATTCTGGAGCAGTGCCGCAAGCAGAAATCCGGCGCATATTCCGATAAGCGAAACGGAAATCAGCAGTGAGAATTTGTTCTCGGAGTGGGTCGCGGTCAGGGCGCTGCGGACGTTCATCACAGCCTGCTGGAGCCGGCTCCTGCGGACTTTCCCCTGCGCTTTTGCGACAAGGTATTTAAGGCTCCTCTGCCGGGAAAGCAGCGACATTATGTCCTGCGTCATGACCTCCGGAGTAATTCCGAGAAGCACCACGATACCGCCGGACATAAGCAGAGCGCCGAAAAGATATATCAGCCTGTCCATTATCTCACCTCCGAAAATCTGTCAAGCACGTCGTTGGGAACGCCGTTTTCGTGCATACGCTCGCGGAGTTCCTTTGAAATGGGGTTCACGCGGACGAAACGCCCGTCTATTACGGTTTTTCCGTCAACAATGCGCTCGGAATCCACTCTGTACTTCCAGAGCGTTTTTGTGAATACCTTGCCCTTTTCATCACAGCCAAGGCACTCGGCGATCTCCATGATGTGGCGCTTCCCAATCGCCTAGAGATACGCTGATTATATCAAATTCGCCACGTTCAAAGGCATCAACTCACGCGGCTGAATTTGATACGCTTCGCTATAATCAGCGTATCTCTAGCTTTTTGAGGAATACCGCCAGCGGGAACGCTTCGGTGACGAACGAAATCAGGGTAGGATACGGCGTTGAATGCTTCTGCATACACAGCGTTGCAAGTCTGGGGTAGATACCCTGTACGCTGGAGGCGTGGGTAGTCGTGAGTACGGTGTGTCCGGTTCGCGCGGCTTCCTGGGCTTCCCATGCTTCTTCGTTCTTCATCTCGGCAACGCATATCGCGTCAGGGTGCATGGTAAGGCACTTTGTGAGCAGGTCCTGCATAGTCACACAGCGGGACGGATCGTCGCTTTCGTAGGTCACAAGATGTACGACATTGTTGATTTTTTCGCCGTTTTCGTCACGCTTAACAAGGTCAAATTCGCGCACGGATTTTTCGATGGTGATAAGTCTGCGGTGATCCGGAATGTTGCTCATGATATCCGCCATAATTGTGGTTTTTCCGGAGCCTGTCGCGCCGGCATACACCTGAGAAATTCCGTGAACAAACGATATCGCGAGGAACTCGTAAATTTCCTCGGTGCACATTTCACTCTCGATGAACTGCTGTTTTGTTATCTTGCAGGGATTTACGATTCGTATGGATACCGAAACTCCCACCTCATCGCCCACGATGAGCGAATGTATAGCCGAAATTCGGATATTCTTGTCAAGGTAGCCGGTGACCAGCGGTCTTGAAGCGTCGAAAACCAGCTTGTTATTATGGAGCATACGCCGCACCACGTCAACCGCGTGCTGTGCCGAAGAAAAATGCTCCGAATACTTGTACTGCTGACCCTTGGACGGGATTATCTGAATATCGTCCCAGGAATTTATGTTTATCTCCTCGATGTCCTTTCGGGCGAGAAGCGGCGTCAGGAACGAGTATTCCGCCATTTCAACGTAAAGTCGGTCTGCGGCTTCGGCGAGATTCATGTGCGGGACGTAGTAATTGTGGTCCTTCATGTACTGCTTGATGAGCTGGCGCATTGCGTCTTTCAGGTCGGAATCAAACAGCTTGTTGCCGCAGGCTTTGGACATATAGGACTGCGTTTCCCGGAGAAGCGCTTCAAATCCTATCATTATTTTCGCGACTTCCTTGACGTTTCCGGAATCCGCAACGACTATCCCGCCCTTTTCATGCCTGGCGGGCTTTTTTACGAGATTTCTGAACGGATTGTTCATAGTTCAGACCTCCTTTGTGACAAGCTCCGCGAGGGATTTTATCGTAGTATTGTAGGTGCGGTCGTCCACCGGCTTTGTAAGCAGGGTCCCCTGATTGAGATACTCGGCGGCTTTCGGGCAGTAGGGTATCGTGCCTGAGATTCGCCCGAGCGCGTTTTTCATTGCGGCTTCGTCCTGCTTTATCGTGGAATTCAGCGACATAAGCCGGATAAAGTCGCGGTAATTGTACTGCTCCGACTGGAGGATAGGCTCCTGCGAGCCATCGAAAACAAGCCCGTTTGTATCGCAGGTAAGCAGTTCAACGACGTGCGTGGCGTTGATTACCGCCTTGGCAGTGAGCTTGCTGTTTACGATATCAGAAGTGCAGTCCACGATTATCTGCGCGCCCATCTGCTGGCGGAGCTGAATGAACAGGTCGTCCATTCTGTCCGGGGAAACAACAGCGTAGGAGTTGCCGTTTTCACGGATATTGTAGGACAGTATCCCGATTTTGTCAGTCGCCATGAAGATATTTTTGAGAATCACGTCACGGTCGAAATCCACGGCGGAAAGCGCCTTTCCGAGCGAACCGCCGAACTTGCTCTCAAACGGCACGGCAATGGGCAGAAGCGGCTTTATGGTGCTTGTTCCGACTATCACGACATTGCTCCCCTTTGAAGCAATGCACCGTGCCAGCGAAAGCGCGGTCGTGGTTTTGTAGCTACCCGGACTGCCGTAAACTGCGATGATGTTGTTATCCATTGCTTTCCTCGCTTTCTGCCGTGGGTTCGGGGATTCCGGCGGGTTCAGAAGTGCCGTCAGCTTCCGCCGTGGATATTTCTCCGGTGAGAAGTTCGAGCTGGGCTTTCAGGCATTCCGCCTTTAATTTCTCGTCGCCTCTGGTGACGAAAACCGCATGAAGCGAGGTGTTCTCGCATTCCGCAAGCCTCAGCGCCTGCGCCCTGTCCTGCAAAATTATCGTCACGGTCGCATAGAGGGACTGTCCGCCGCTGTCCTCATCGTCTGCGTTGACCTCGCCGTCACGGTAGGTGTCATCGGAGCCTTTATCCGAGGTGGTCGCAAGCACCTCCACATACTGGAGTTCCTCGTAAATCTGCGCCTTGTCGTCCTCGTCAACGGAAACGATCTGGATAATATCGCCCTGCTGGAGCTTTCCGGAAAGTCCGTTCGCAAGCGACCTCACGGTGACGGACATGGCGGTTTCATTAGGCTTGAGCTGACGGAGCAGGCTGTCCGAGGTGTCTATGGAATCCGACAGTTTCTTGTCCGTGAAGCTGTCCCCAGCGAACATCGCGGAAACTGTGTACTTCCCGATTATCTCTTTTGGGTCGTTCTGCATATCCGCTGGGAGGTTCAGCGTGCCGACCTCAACAGCTTCCAGCATTGCGCCGGTTATCTGAACGCCCTGCGGAATGTCCTGCTTGAGCCGGATTATCTTGGTCTTGCTTGAAAGTATCGAATTGAAAAGCGGCGAAATGCCAAAGCACAGCCCTATCGCCGCGGCGATTAAGATTATGCCGATAAGAGTACGGTTTTTCAGCATTGAAATGCCTCCATAAATAATGGCTGCCTCTAAAATCCTAGAGGCAGCCTAATATTGCCGCCATACCTGCGCTGCACAAAAACGGCGCAAGCGGCAGTCGTTTATGATGTGTGATTTTTCCCGCGAGAACGGCGGCGGTCAGCGCGGCGGCAAGGGCGCAGTAAGCCGTGAACGCTCCCAGCGTCCACCCGAAAGCCGCGCACAGCTTTACATCTCCCATGCCAAAGCCGTTCGTTATAACGCTGACCGCCGCCAGCGGGATAAGCAGTCCGAACAGTCCCAGAATGCGTTCCGGAAGCGGAACTGTGCTGACGAACGGACTTGCGAGAATAAGCACCACCGGGGCGCAGTTGGATATCTCACGCCGCTGTACGTCCTGCCGGGATATCCCGAAAAAGTAAACGCACAGCAGTGTGAAAACGGCATGATCTATACCCATGATTTGTAGATATACTTGTAGTGCTTCTGCGACCTGCGGAACCGGATAAGGTCGGAAACCTGACCTATGACCGATATTCTTGTGTACGGGTCGCGCCTGACCGCCATCATGCTTCCGGCGGCGCCGATGAGCATTGAAACTATCAGCGCGGCGATTTGTCCGGTAAGCATGAGAATCAGAGCGCCTGCCGCCGCTGAGCCTGCTGTCCCGATAAGGAACTGCCGCAGTTCACGCCCTCCAAAGCCCGGAAAGAATTCCTGCTCTATCGAAAGCCCATAAGGAATATACAGCTTGTCGTCGTCCATTTTTCCTCCTAGTAACCGCTTCCGAGGTATGAAATCAAAATCTCTTTTATTGGGAATATGAGCTGTGCGATTATCAGCATGACAACTGAATTTCGTATGCGTTTCTTGTACCGGGCGGCTTCATCTTCCTCGTGCATGAGCCTTGTTGCACAGAAGATCACACGCATTATCAGCCCGGCGGAAATTATGCCCTGCATACAGATGCTCAGAGTGTTTATCGTGTCCATAACCCACCTACTTTGTGAATACGCTCTTGGCAAGAGAGGCAATGTGGACCGTCTGGAACACGGTGTTTCCAAAATGACCATCGCCGCCGGTGGGAACAAGAAACTCCCGGAGGATTTTCGGCATGGACATTGCCGCCATAATGCAGGCTATTCCCCACATGATGTTCTGCGAGGACAGCATGGTGGCGTTCAGCATGAGCGACAGCCCGATCTTGACGAGCATTATCTGCACTATCGTCGTGATGAACGCTTTCACGAACTGGTTGATATACGCCCGGAAAACGCCCTTGTCGTTGTCGAGAAGTCCCACGCAGGCAAGCGGAACGCCTATTTTCATCACCATCATCTCTATTCCCCGTGCCATAAAGCTGAACAGGAGAATAAGGTAGCAGATGAGGAAAATAAGCCCTGCTATCGCCGGCACGATCCCCATGCTGGTGATGGCGTTCACCCATTCAATAGTGGGGCTTGTCCCCTGACTTATTGCGGACATTATCTGGTCGGTGACGTCACGGCAGATATCCACAAAAATCTGATACAGCCACTGGAATATCAGAGCAGTTCCCACCGCACGGACAAAGTTCGTCAGCAGTAAAAACGGGTCTGCGTCCGGGTCGCCGTCAGTCCAGAGGACATAGATATCAAAGGCTTTCTTCAGGAATTTGAGGATTATCAGGCTTATCCCGAAGCCGTACGAAACCGGCATGAGCAGGCTGAAAAACTCAACTCCCGAAACAGTCGTGAGGTACTGTCCGCAGTCAAATACCGTGGTGTAAAGCTCGCCAACCATTTCGGAGCTGAAAAACAGCGTCACTATTCCTCCTAGCAGAGCCACGATCAGCGAAATAATTATAAAAGTCATGCTTCACCTCCGGACCGCCGAAACGGGGCGCGGCAGGAAACCGCGCCCCGGCGGTGGGCAGAACGATTCATCAGCCTGCGGCGTCGAAAAGCTCTGTGACCTCGGTATTTACTCTGGGCATGATGACCTCGTTGAAAAGCGCGACCAGTCCAGCCATGAGCAGAGCGCCGATGACCACGGCGATGATGATTTTTACCGCCGTGTCAACGTAGCCCTCGCCGGTGGTGTCGAGCGCCTTTGCCCTGAGTGCGAGCGCCTTGAAAGTGATCTTGTTTCTGATGTTCTTCATTGTGTTTCCTCCTGTTGTCAAAACATTTCGTTTGCGTAATCTTCGTCCTGTTCGGGCGGGTCGCTGTCGCGCTGGGAAGCGCTGTTCTGAAGCTCCGCGAGCTTCTGCTGATATGCGCTGATAACCACGTTGGAAAGCTCGGCGCGGAGTTCCTTGCTGAGAGGGAACGCGGTATCGAAATACTTTGTGTTCCCCTCGGCGTCAACGCCTTTCTGGCTCGGCATATTGACAAAAATGCCCTTGGAGCCGTTCATCACGCTGATGTTACGAACTACAAAGGCATTGTCGAGAGTTATGCTTGCCGTAGCAAGGCGGTTGTTCTGCCCGGCGGTTATGCGGACAGACTTGGGATCGCAGGTTATTTTCATGTTGCTGACCTCCGTTTATCTGTATCGTTGAGGGAACAGTTTTCAGTCCGGCGGCTGTCCCGATGTGTATTTCATGCGGTCCTCCTTTACTGGTAGTAGCCGACAAGCACGTTGATGAGCGCCGAAGCGACTACCGCGACTACGACCGATACAGCCGCAACTATCATGCGCTGTTTCCACTTTTTCTGATCCATTTCCTCGGCGGCGCCGTGGCGCACCGCAAAGTACACGATGCAGGCTGTGCCGACCAGCGGAGCAACTACCAGCAGTATGTTGGAAATGTCGTTCAGCAGAGCTTTTGTGCCTGTCACCGCCTTTGAAGCGGCAAGTCCGCCCTCGGCGTTTGCCGCGACGGAAATCACCGCGGACGTTACTGCTGAAGTGAGCGCCGCGGCGGTATTTTTGAGCTTCTTCATCTGAGTTTCGCCTCCCTTCTGAAGTATGGTGGTTTATTGTCAAGCACTGACTCGGAGCGCCTTGGGACTGCCGCCGCAGATTGTGCGGAGCTTTCCCTTAAAATCTCCTCCCAGGGCTTCCACAAAAGCTGTTCAGTGGACTTGCCGCCGCGTTCAGGACGGGCGTTTTCGTCAAGCTCGATAAGCCTTGTGTTATGCGCCTTATCGCCCATGCCGAGCATTGTGTTGAAAGTCCACTGTGAAATATCCGGCGAATACATGACCGCCGGAGCATTCGCAGAAATCACCAGCTGATACGGGCGCTGTATTTTCGCAACCTCGTCCGGGTTCAGCAGACTGCGCTCCGAAAGCTGGATATTTGTAGAGCTGGACGGCGCGGAATATTTCTGCGTTGAGCCTCCGAGAGAATATGTAGTCGTGGTGTATTTTCCCATGTTCTTGGATATCTCCTCGTTCGTGGAATTGTCCTGCGAGTGGAGATATATCCAGTAGTGGCAGTTGCCCTGGATTATCTTTGCGACTTCCTGTCCGTACACATCAATAAGCTGGTTGAAGTCCTGAATGAACAGATTCCAGCGCACTCCATAGCCGCCGGCGACCGTCATTTTCGTCTGGAATTTGTCGATAGCCGCAAAGTTTCCGAACTCATCGAGGATATAATTCACGCGGTGAGGGAGCCGGTTTCCGCATTTCTTTGCGTAGGTCACAAGCAGTTCGTACTGCTGTGAAACCAGCAGGGTGACAATGGGGTAGTAGGTGGTTTTCTGGTCGGACAGAATGAAAAACAGCGCCTGCTTAAGCTTCGTACCCACGTCTGCAAGCGAGAATTCTGACTCCCTTGTCATGCTGTAGATATCGTTCGTGATGAACAGCCGCAGGGTCGTCAGAGCCGCCGTATAGAACGAACCGCCCATCTTATTCGGTGCCAGCTTTGCAATAGCCATGAGCTTTTTCGCCGGGTGGGAATCGGGCAGTTTATCCATATATGCGTCAATGGGAAGCACCTTGTTCACGGTCTTGCACATATTCGCAATGAAGTTGTATACATTCGTGAGGTTCTGGAACTCCGGGTGGTTCTGATTATCGTAGACCACGCACATTACAGCCGCGGCAATTACTGAACATTCGCCGTTGGTCCAGATAGGCTCGGAATGGTCGTTCTTCTCGACCAGAAAGGTTACGAATTCCCAGACGCAGTTTTGTGCGTCATCGATCCTGTTCTCGTTCACGGCGTTGATTATAGACTGAAGCGGATTGTATCGGTCGGACTTTTTCACGGCGGCTGACAGAAATTTCAGTTCTTCCATTACATACTCCATTGGTCGTCCGAAACAAGGCCATGTTCTTCGAGGGAAGCGTGATGTTCTATCTCGGTTTTGACCTGCGTCGACTGGCTCTGCACCTGCTCTCTGTCGCCGTTCACAAGACCGGAACGGAACAGCTTTGTTTCCGATTCGGACAGCCCATCAACTTTTCGAATGGCTGCGGTGAGCATATCCAGGACTATCAGCGGCGAGTTTATCCGGAATAGTTCATTCTGGTCGGCGGATATATTCGCAAGATAATCTGCCGTTTCCGGTGTGAGTAACTGCTGGTCTGTCAGGCGGTACTCGTTTGCAAGAACAGCCTTACAGCGCTCGATTCCGTATTCTTCGGCGGCCCTGGATATCACCTCGAAGAACTTTTCCGGATCGTCCGTGATTTCTGGCAGATTATCCGAAATAAACTTTGCGCATTCCGCCGTGTATTTGTCGCTTATTTCGTAGAAACGCTCGCTCTGCTGTTTCAGGAATGATACGGCGTTATTTGCGATAAGCCCCTCCTGCGAAAGCACTGCGGACTGCTCGTAATCCTTTGAAAGATGGAGATGTCCGTTTACGCGCTGAAGCAGGTCTGCCGCGCCTTTTCCGGCTGGTTCGAGGTCACGGCGGCTGGTGGTGTACTCAACGCCGAGCATGATATTTGTGTTTGACGGATATCTGCCGCAGCGTTTATAGAACTCCGAAACCGCTTCCAGAAGCGAAAGTCCGGAGGACATAGGCTCTGTGGCGGCATAGCCGTTTTCCGCGTCTAAGCTGGTTACATAGAAATCAAAATCGCAGTATTTTCCGTGAGTTGTCATGTGTAGCTCCTTTCAATATATCAGAAATGTGTTTGTCATTTGATATTGACAACACACAGAAATGCAGCTATAATAATGATGTGTATTATTTTATATGGAGGTCACATATGAACATCGTCATTGACATAGTGCTGCTTCTCGCAGGGTTTGTCCTGCTGATAAAAGGCGCTGATTTTTTCGTAGAGGGAGCTTCTTCTCTTGCAAGGAAACTAAGGATCCCCTCTCTTGTGGTCGGTCTTACAATAGTCGCGCTTGGAACGAGCGCACCGGAGCTTGCAGTCAGCATTTCAGCTTCGCTGGGCGGTCAGAATTCAATGGCTGTCAGCAATGTAGTGGGATCGAATATCTTCAATCTTCTTGGCGTGCTCGGAGTATGTGCGCTGGTAATCCCCCTTGGAGTTACAAAAGACATACTTCATCGAGATTATCCGGTTTCGATATTCACATCCGTGCTGTTTTTTGTAATGCTTATATTCTTCGGAGCTTCCGGAGAGATCACTATTTTTGAAGCAATATTACTTGTAGTGCTTATGGCTGGTTATCTGACATGGACTGTCATAGCAGCAATGAAAAACCGTCAGACCTCCGGGGAACAAAGCGCTGAGAGGCCATTTATCTGGTGGAAGTGTGTGCTCTTTATAATCTGCGGAGCAGGCGCGATAGTTCTGGGAGGCGACATGGTTGTAGACCACGCTTCTCTGCTTGGAAAAGCCGTGGGCATGAGCGAAAGTCTTGTCGGTCTTACTATATGCGCTGTCGGGACCTCTCTTCCCGAACTTGTCACATCGATCTCCGCCTGCAAAAAGGGCGAAAACGATATGGCAATCGGCAATGTCATCGGATCAAATATTCTGAATATCCTGTGTATTCTCGGCGTTTCCGGAGTTATTTCTCCTATCACTATCACCGGAGCAGACCTCAGCAATACTCTTGTGGATTTCGGAATTTACATCGTAATATGTCTGCTGGCATACATATTCTGCCTTACTCAGAAAAAGATCACCCGTGTTGAGGGGGGAATACTTGTTTTCCTTTATATCGCATACATGGGTTATGCTATCGTCCGTGACCATCTTGGAGCCGATCCGATAATGAGCCTTATAGGGAACTGATCATAGAGAAAAGCAGGAGTTGTTTCAGCTCCTGCTTTTTTCAGGATGCCACATCTACGGCCTTGTCGGCGCGATGTGCCAGTCGTCATAAACGTTGCCATTAATGAATTTTTATGCGGTCGTCCTCGTCAGCGTGTACGGTTTCAAGCTCATCTGAGATATAGGCGTAGGTGTACGAAACGCCGGACTGGCTTCCGGTCACTTTGATGAGCTCCTTGTTTTCTTCTCTGAGCTGTTCGTAAATTCTGGGAGTATCGCCTCCGCTGTCAAAAATGCTGAAAGAAGATTTCCCGATGAACGGCGTATCTCCGATATTCACAGCATAGAAAGATGTATATACATCAGTATCCGTGTGGTATTCCGCAGCGGCGGTGCCTTCCTCGACCTCGTCATCATCGCTGTTTCCGGTGAGAATGCCTATTCCCATACATCGTATAATACAGGTGTCGCTGTTGTAGTTGGAATTTCCATTGTAGTAGTCGCTTGTGGAAGGCGAATACACCGGAATTCCAAGGTCCTTGTTTTCAAGGAAAGCAGAGCGCGGCAGGTTGGAGTGCGTAAGTGGTCCGAGAAGCGCACGGAGGTTATTCGTACTGTTCCATGCGGAAGAAAAATAATTCTTCATGTACTTGTTCAGCAGCCCGCATTCTGTCGCGCTCATCGCCCAGTTCTGACCGTTGTAGCGGAAGTAGGCTACTGGCTCAAAAGCGAGCTTGTATTTCCCTTTGATTATATCTTCATATTCCATTCCGGACATGAGGTCGCAGAGGTTTTTCAGAAAGTTTTCTTCGCTCAGCAGAGCCTTTATTTCTTCAAGGTGTGAGCTGTTGTTGATTGAAATGATATCAATGCTGGAGAGGGCTTCAACATACTGAATCCTGTAACCGTCACCGTGGGTTGAGCGTGAAAGAACAGCGCTATTGAATCGTGTAACATCGTTCGTGCTTAAGCTATTGTATGTGTTTCCGATATAGTTCAGCCAAGTAGTTTTGGAAATCAATTCAGAACCATCTGCAAAGTAGTAAATATTAGATACGGCAGAAATGTTAGCGTTTCCGGAAATATCTATAGTGTTAAAAACCTTGCTGTTTGATTCAGCGTCATATATCGTAACTCTCAAGCCCTCGGTATCATTTAGTGATGTTCCGCTGTCGGTGTGAACACCCCAGTAGTTATTTGCTGTTCCGCTTGAAAAGCCCGTTCCATCGGCATTGCCAAGATTTAAATCAGCAAATACATTGGTTGAACAGAATATGCAGGCTAATATCACAGTGGCGATTCTTGTTAAATGCTTTTTGAACTTCATCTGTTTCCTTTCTCCAAAAAGAAAGGTGCGACATGATGTCGCGCATTTACATCTCCGTTTTAAAGTATCAATTATATAGGAAAACCTCCCACGGCTATGTTCTGCCATGAGAGGTTTTCTATTTATTATATGAAAGCGCTTTCCGGACTTATCTCATCGCAGCGACAATGCTCTCCACGAGCTTATTTGTCAGCTCGTTTTCAGAGCAGATGGAGCATGAATATGTTCCGTCGGTCCATGTTGCGGAGCTTACGCCGTCGCCGTTGCCCTTTAATGTAACGGTATTCCCGCCGATCTTCTTTTCGGAAACGTTCTTGTATACGTTATAGTCGCCGCTGATGTCATTGGTTCCCTTGCCCTTGCGGACGCGTATCTCATTGCTGCCGTTGGAGTATCTCAATTCAACGATGCCGGCCATCGCCTGCACATGGGAAACCTTGTAGCCTTCGAGCTTTTCAGGGGCGCTGAAGCTGATTCCGGTAGCCTTTGCAGCTTCGGAAACGGTCTTGTATTCCTGCCACGGGTTCGGGATCTGGGTGTTGTCGCCTGTGATTTCCTCGTTGGTATTCCCAAGCTCCAGAGTCTGTACGTCGCCAAGCTTTACCTTACCCTTTGCGGACTTGCTGACTGTTACCAGCGACCACTCATATGGAGCGTTCGGATAGACCGCCTGGCTGCGGCAGAGTATCATGTAACTGCTGCCGGATTTAGTCTGTTTTCCGAGGTAAAGAACAGGCTTGTAATCAACGCCAACAAGCTCCTTCATTGCCTTCTTGTACGTGGAATATACCGCCTTGTTCTTTTTGTTCTTTATTGTAAATTTTCCGGTGTTGGCTTTGAATCCACCCTTGTCACCGCCGCTGATTACAGTCTGGAATCCGTCGATATCAACGGTACCGTCAACGTTCTCGTAGATGTACATTATCGTGATATCAGGCGCTGCGTCAGGGATTACCGGAGTTGCCTTGCAGAGTATCGCGTACTTTGTGCCTGCAACGACCTGAGTTCCGAGGACTGCTATTGGCTGATAGCTTACGCCCAGAAGCTCTGCGGTAGCCTTTTTGAAAGCTGCCTTTGCAGCGGCGTTCTTGCTGATAGATGTGCTGCCTGTGTTTACTTCCCAGCCTCCTGCGAGGAACTCTGTGTAGCCGGAGTCGTCAGTGGGTACGGAAGTATCGTCTGCAAATGCGGAGAATGTCGCGCAGGACATTGCGATGAGTGCTGCCATAGCGGCAGAGGTGAATCTGATAGACTTTTTCATGATATTACTCTCCTTTGAACTATCTTTTGTACTGGCAGCTGTTTTACTGCCTTTCACCCTAAAGGACAGCATTGAAATCATCAGGTCACACCTTTTTGAAAAAATTTATTTGATTTTTTCGATAATTTCTTTCAGTGCATTTTCAGAAATACCGGAGCTTACCGAAACCGAATAGGAATAATCCCCGGAAACCCAGAGCGCAAGGCTGAACTCATCGCCGTTGCCCTTTATCGTTACTGTATTTCCGTTGACTTCTGTTTCAGTGACGGTGTTATACTCGTTGAAATCGCCGCTGATATCTTCGCTTCCGCGGGATTTACTTATGATCATTCCGCGGTCGTCGCCATTGTAATACTGCACCTCGAGGATTTTCCCCTCGATAACCGCATAATAAGGCTCGGTATATTCGCCGTAGCTGTCGGGTACGCTGATTTCAAACCCGATCGTATTTTCTGCTTCTTCAAGTGTATCGTATTCTGCGTAGGGATTTCCGGACTGTACAAAATCGGAACTGTCAGCTTCTTCCGACTGAGCAGGAGTATCAATGATATTACCACTATGCTGGGCAATGGCGAATATTCCGACGCCGATGACCAGCATTGCGCAGGCGGCTATGCTAGCATATCTTATCCACGGAGTGAAGCGCAGGGCTTTCTTTTTCTGCTCGGCGGGGGCAGCTTCGTCAATGTATTTTTCGTCGATATCGCCGATTATCTGCATTAAACGCATTTCTTTCATACAATTATCCCCTCGCTTTCAAGATGTTTTTTTAGTTTGCTGCGCGTGCGCATAAGGCAGGTCTTGACCTTGCTCACGCTGAATCCGTATTCCTGTGCTATCTCCTCAATAGGGCTGGCGTACCAGTAACGCCTTACGAATATCTTGCGGTTGTCTGCTGAGAGCGTGCCAAGGAAATCGTTTATGCTGTCGCGTATTATCATGCTTTCCGCCGCCTTTTCCACGTCTGAGCCGGGGTCGGGAATACACTCCGAAAGCTCGTCAAGAATGGCTTCAGTGCTGTTTACATCTCGTTTTTTCCTGTGCATATATTCGTACATATTCAGTGCGATGTTCCTCGCTATCTTTCCAAGGTATGCCCGGAAATTCTCCGGCTTTTTCGGGGGAATCGCGTTCCACGCCTTGATGTATGTATCATTCTTGCATTCCTCGCTGTCCTCGTTGTTGTGCAGTATGTTGTAGGCTATCGTCAGGCAGTACCGCCCGAATTTAAGGTCGGTTTCTTTTATTGCCTGCTCAGAGCGGGCGAAGTACAGATCAAGTATCTGTGCGTCTTCCATAGGCATCTCCTTTCGGTATATTTTATTTTTCTGATATAAAAGACAGCGTTTTTTGATCAAAGGTCACACGGTTTTTATAAAAATATGTACGGGCAGCTTTCAGATAAATGATAATCTAAATTTGGCTTATTGTCAAGTGTTTCTACAAAATATGTCACATCTCCGGCTGTTCGTCATATTCCTCGGAAATATCATCGCGGGCTTCTCTTGCCCACATCGGAATGTGTTCCTCACGCATTGCGCCGAGGAAGCAGTCGCTTGTGACTGAGGCTTCCTCGCGGTCGTACAGAAATACACCGTTTACCGCGCCGCCGTATTCTTTAGGGTCACAGCCCGGTCCGGACTGCGCAAGGAATAACTGTTCATCGGGAGTGAAGCTCCGCGAACTGAAATATTCCGGACGGATTATCATAATCCTGCCTGTATAATCTGAAGCAACATTGTCAACGTACACATCGCCGAATATCTCGGAATTAAGATGCTCCTTTAGGTCGTCATCGCGCTCGCTTATGTATCCCTGAAACTCCTCGTCATCGCCGAAACCGAAATCCTCGCGGTACTGCGACGCCATTTCAGTAATCACTTTTTTTACATCTGCGGAATTTACATCAAATCCGTTTTCGCTGAGCAGGTCTGCGAAATGGCTCTCGACATTCTGCTGTTCGACCATATCCCAGATTCCGTTACATTCCTCGTCAGTCAGCTCAAACTGCATATCCTCGCCGTTTACGGTTCGGATAATCGAGCCAATTTTCGGAGTAAATTCTTCAAAACGGGTGTGCTGGTTTACGTCAGAAAGCGCTCTGGAGAACAGGTCGCGGTATGCTGAAACAAGATTATTCTGCGAATCGTTTGAGGTGAAATAATGTCCCCATACCGTGGAGATTCCGCCGTTGTGGTCGGCGTTGTACCAAGTCACATAACAGCCCGGCATTTTATTGTTCTGCCCGAGCACAAATTCAGAATTGGGAGTCTGGATCCTCTGAACAATGCGGTAGCCCTCGATTTCCTGCTTATTCCTCTCACGGAAATCGGACCTTAATTCTTCCGTCACGGCGTTAAGAAGAACCGGGTGAGCCGTTCCGAGCGTCCTGTCTGCTGTTTTCCGGATTTCCTCGGCATTGGGATAGTCAGCAAATAACTTCTGCGCCCATTCCTTGTTATCGGCGGTGAAACGCCCGTCATATTTCAGGCTGTCAACGCGTAGCGCAAGCATGAGCATTGCACGCTCAAAGCCGTATTTCCCGGCGGCTTCCGCAGTGACTTTTTTAACATCGAGGTAATTATTGTTGAAATTTTCGGCGATGGAATTGCTTATAAACGTCCCGCATTCATCGCACAGATTCATACTTTCGCGGTACTGTTCAAGCTCGCCGTTTTCTTTTGCGTATTTAAGACTACTTTTGTAGATGTCCATTTTATTTTCCTTTCCGGAGGTGCGGCACCGTGTCGCACCTGACTGCTACATCTCCATGCCGAATTCTTCCTCGTCCTGCTCCGATTCAAAGTAGCAGACGGTTTTTTCGTGGTACGAATAAAGGTGAACGTCACCCGGCTCACATTCGAAACACTCGGCGATTTCCCTGCGAATGCTGTCAATATCAGTGTTGTGGCAGTAAATACAGCCGCCGCATATCTCGTTTGGAGAATCCGGCTTTTCGTCCGTTACGCACCACTCTGTACCAAGATTAAAAAACTCGCAATCAAAATTCCTGATATCCTGCTCTGAAAATCTGCTCTCCGGGTAAATTACGCGGTTGTATTCTCCCTGACAACAGCCGTGGATCTCCTTCCAGTCATATTCCTCGCCTAAAACCAGACTGAGCGCCTTGCATATTCCCCACATTTCATCGTATATTCGCGAGTAGGGATTGTAGCCGTCTGCTTTCGGGAAATTGTACGACTTTGCGGCGTCCTCCCAGCCGGTGAGCTGTTCTTCCGTGTACGGGTTATTGTCCTGCCGCGGTGAAACGTCATTTATGTATTCCGCGATAGAATCGTACTCGCCGCACCTGCTGTCCGCAATGTCCTGTGAAACATCGAAATAGTTCTGCAAGACCTCAAGAACGCTTTTGTAGTGCGGATCTGCCGAATATTTTCTTACCGGCTCATAAAAAAGAATGCCGTCCCACGTTTCGGCGCTGTCCCAGAATGGGAAGGTCTGCTCGGACGGGCTTATCTGCCTTGCGTATAATGTCATTTTATCCTCGCTTTCAAAAATAGGTGCGACACCGTGTCGCAACTAATAACTAAAAAGCCGACTGCATTTTCAGCAAGTCGGCTTTCAAAGCATATTCTTTTTTAGTTCTGGACAAACTCAATCTTCAATGCCATGCCCATTGCAGAAGCCAGTCGTTTGAGCGTCCTGACAGACGGATTTCCGTTGCCATTTTCAAGTTTGCTGATATCGCCCTGTGAAATGCCAGTCCTTTCAGAAAGCTCTTTCTGAGTAATTCCACGCTGTTTCCTTGCGTCAATAAGTGCCTGGATTATAGCAAATTCAGGTTCGAGGGCGTCATATTCTTCTTTGATTTCAGGGTCTTTAAGCTGTTCATTGAGGAAATCATTAAATTTAGTCATTATTATTCTCCTCTCTGCTGAGATAATCAGCACGGTAGCGCTTGGCACGTTCAATTTCTTCTTTTGGAGTTTTTTGAGTTTTCTTTATAAAACCGTTGGTAAGAATAGCCTTTCTTCCTACAACAAAGAAATACATCACTCGGGATATATCAGAACCCACCTTTGCCCTCAGTTCCATTATGCCCTCGCTTACGGATTTAGAATAAGGCTCTCTTAATTCATATCCGTTGTATTGAAGCATTTCAATTGTACGTAACATTTTGGTTCGCATTTTCTTATCAAGGCTTAGTAAAAAATCCTTTGCAGGTTCGGTTCCATCTTCTTTTTCGTAGAATAGAATCTCAAATTCGTCCACTATTATACCTCTTCGCAAGTATTGATATATGATATATCCTATATTTATTATATGCCATATAAATGAATTTGTCAATAGAGAAATCAGAAAAACAGCGCCAAATATAGAATTGATAAATTAAAACGACATCTCATAATCGCCGAAATCAATCGTTAACGACCGTTCTTCAAGCAAGTCAGCGTACTGAACCGCCGCGTCCAGGTGCGACACGATGTCGCACCCAAATTCGTCCGGGAGTCTTTCAGATTCCACGCCGGACTGCCCGATGATATAATAACTTATCTCAGCATGGACAGTATCGCCATGGGAGAAATCCTCGTCAAACTGACCGAGGATCCTAGGGAAACGCTGAATAAAACAAAATCGACCCGTTCAAACGAGCGAACTCACGGGTCTGATTTTGTTACGCTTCGCTTTATTCAGCGTATCCCTGCTCATCAAGCTCGTCAGCGCTCTCTACATACGCTCCGGTAACGTAAATCTCCGAATCCAGAGAAACAACGCTGAAAGTGTATGAGTGGCTTTGTAAACCGAGCTTCTCTATAAGTTCTGAAAGTTCGGATTTTTCATCTTTAGGAATTTCGGTCGGCTCCGCAGCGCTGAATGCTTCGTTGATTTCTGCTTCCAGGCGGTCAGCTTCCTCACGCTTTGTCTGGAGCTTCTGCATCAGAAAAGACTTGATATTGTCAAAACCACGCTGGCTGAAAGCAATGTACTGTGACCCGCTGACGTTTACAAAACGAATAAACTGATAGCCTCCGGTATTCTTCAGGTAATTTAAATACACCTCGAAATACTCATCGTTGCTATATATAATAAAACCGCGGTCCTTGATTTCAGAATCGCGGTTTCCAAATAGTCCGGACATATCATTATACTCATCATATTCGCAGTCAGAAACAGCCGCCGGAACGCCGGCACCATGAAATCTCATAAGCGAATACGCCGCGCCAAGCGGAATTTTGCTTATCTCGTTCAGCTTGAACTGCCTGCCTTTTTCGTGGCGTGTTATTGTGTCCCTGTCAAAGTCGATATCGTATGTAATTAAGCCATTCCGCTTATCGCGAGTATAATTATCATCACTGAGCTGATTATTTCTATCAAGGCTCATGAGTGCTTCGTAAGGGTTTTCATTGGAATACAGTGCTGTAAGGAATGACTTCAAGTTCATAGTCCAGTTGGAATAGCAGTGTTTCTCACCACTCTGTTTTATGCGGAATTCAATGCTCATAATCACATCTCCATTTCTTCGTTTTCGTCGTCGGAATAATCGCTCATGACCGCTTCATCATGCGGTTTGTCGGCAACCTCCAGTTCGGCGTTTATCTGAGCCTGGCGTTCCAGACCGGCACGGAGCTGTTCCTCATACTGGAACGGCTTGCCGTATTGCTCCTTTGCGTTTGAAAGCTGCTTTTTTGCCTGCTCCAGCTCAGCATTAAGTCCGTGGATCTGCTCCGGAATGCGCTCGTACAGATTACACAGCCTTGTCACGCCGCCAAGCCCGCTCATCGAGTAATCGCAGGTGTAATGTCCGTTCGCCTTCAGCGACAGCGACACCAGAGCGCCCTGGTGCATCAGCATGATTTTGAAATCGTTCAGCTCGCCGACTGCCCTCGATTTGTACTCCTGATAATCGTCGGACATCATGTATTTTGTAACCAGCGCCGCCAGCTCGTCGCCGGCTTTGGAGCGCTCAACATAAGTCCTGCCGCCAAGCGTCATGCGGAAGTTATCCTCCGTTATCGGCGGCGCTGCGGAAATCAGCTCGATATCCTTTTTCGTCCACTCGATCATTTTTTCTTTTCGGGAAATCAAATCCGGATATCGCTTGCTGATATCGTATTCAAAAGAGCGCTGCTGCTGATAATAATTCGCCTGCAATAATTTCAGACGATTCACCTCGTTGTCCACCGTCATTTTCTCGGCTATCAGGGGATTGCCGGTCGTTGCGGCTTTCATTTCAGCGAACGTCAGCGCAGTGTCGTCAATGTCCTCGCAGGTTCGCGCGGCTGGCTTGCCGGACATAATCTGCGAGATTATCTGCTGTTTCTTCTCAAGAATCTGCCAGCGGTAATTATCGAAGGTGCCTTTTGTGGAGTAGTACCCGATGTAAACCTCGGAATTTTCGTTGCCCTGGCGTATTCCGCGGCCGTTCCTCTGCTCAATATCCGAGGGACGATATGGGGCGTCAAGGTGGTGCAGGGCAGAGAGTTTCCGCTGGATATTCACGCCGGTTCCGAGCTTTCCGGTCGAGCCGATGATGATTTTTATTTCGGCATTATTCACCTTTTCGAACATGGCAAGGCGCTGTTTGTCGTTGGCGGCGTCATGCACGAAAGCTATTTCATTTTCGGTGAATTCGCCTGACCTCACCAGTCTGTCACGAAGCGCCTGATATACTGAGAATGCATCCTTTTTAGGCGTATTCGTGTCGCAGAAAACCGCCTGCGCCGTGCCGGAATTTGCCTTGTTTATCTCGATTATCTTTTCAGCGCAGAGAGCGACCTTTCCGCCGTCATATTCCTCGGCTTCCGGGTCGATAATTCGTGCGTCAAGTGCGACTTTGGTCATGTATGTGCAGACGGCAAGCATATTATCCTCGTCCGGCTGAACCATTTTCGCTTCGATTTTTCGTGCACGCTCGATTCCAGCATCGGTCTGCAATTCCTGCTCCGGGGACTTTTCGCAGATTATCATCTCCGGCTTTCCGTTCTGGATCGCCGGCAGTTTGAGGTTCATATCCGCAGTTTTGGCGATATCGAACACCTCGCCGAACAGATTGCAAAGCTCATTGAGATTGACGAAATTAGAAAATCTCGTCCGCGGACGGAATCCGTCACCGCTGGGCTTGACCTCGATAGACTGGGTAATCACGCCGAAAACGGAAGCCCAATTATCAAAGTAGCCGATATTCATATCGTCCAGCGTCTGCTTTTGCAAAAGGTACTGCCACACAAACAGTTCTGTTATGGAGTTGCTGATCGGTGTGCCTGTGGCTACACATTACCAACTCAACGAACGCCGATGCAGAGCCAATCCATTATGAATTTAAGACGATTATTTGACATTTCCTATGACACGGCAAACTTCTTAGATGTCCTAATTACTTTTTGGAGTATAAATCGAAACAGTTAACTAATGTTTCTCTTGCATTTCAAATTCCAATGTAGTATAATGATAATTGAACTCAATGAAAAGGTGGATATGTATGCAAAAGGGAATTAAAGAAGAAATTGATTTTGAATTAGAACAGTATTATGATAAGTATTATGATATTCTACGTACTCCAGATTTTGATGACAAATCCAGACTGCTGAAACCTAAGCACAGAATTCAAACGATAGGTACACCTATTAACAAGAAATGCAGATTTTGCGGAAAAGATGAGAGCGAAACAACATTTTCAAAAATTGCTCATGTGTTTCCTGAGTGTATTGGCAATATAGTTTTAGCATCAAATTATGAATGTGATGATTGTAACCAATTTTTTGGAAATACAATTGAAAACGAATATGCCAATTACTTTAATTTGTACCATAGCATAATGCAAATTAAAGGAAAGAATGGCAAACCCAAATGTTGTTATAGAGTACCTTGCTCTAAACGTTCCGATACCTGCGGAAAATATTGTGTTAAATTTGGTTGTAAAGATGGCAAACCTTATTTGGAACACTGCAGAGAAGTTGGTGAAGAATATGTTAAAAAAGTTAACAATTCAATTCAGATTTCAAAACCAATTGGAAGGCATTGTCCGATCGCGGTATTTAAGGACATCGTAAAGATGGCAATTACCGTCATGCCGATAGAGGAACTACCTCTATTTTCAAGTACAATAGAATGGCTTCTCGAAAAGAACCATTCAAATATTTTTAACAAACAATTACTGGTTAGATATAAAATGATACCTGGTTTTAATGTAACAAAATATCCTCACTACTGTTTGTTTAGGCGCAAAAAAACTGTTTGGGATAAGCCTTATATGCTTTTTAATCTGACTTATGGATGTTTCTCGTTATTTGTTGAAATACCGAGAGATAGAGATTGTATAAAACACGACAACATTATGTCACTCCCCTTTCCTCCAATTCCGTTTTATACATCAACAGAAGGTGTATGGGATTTTTCAGATACTATCTCGCAAGATAACTGTATGCATAGTATTACGTTAAGCTATGATGATATAAAATCACTTGCAGCACCAGATGAAAAGTTTTGATAAGTCCATAATAATATTTATTGAACATAAAAACGTCCCAAAGAAGGGTATACTCCACTATCCCCCAATGAGCGCACCCAAGATAAGATTAACACAATAATGATATACAACGGCACGCTCCACGGTTGGTTTATTATTGTATACTTATACTATTTCCAGCCTACTGCCCAGCCTGCTGAGAAGCTCATTGCTTATCGTTCCCGAAGCTTTGGCGGCTTCGGGAGCAGAAACAGAACTGCTACCCCCCGCAGAGATGATAGCCGCAACATCTCCGACCCTCACATTTTCAATATCGGTGATGTCCACCGCAAGCTGATCCATGCATACAAGCCCGATGATTGGTGCAGTCTTTCCGTTGATTTCAACCTTGCCATTTCCACAGGAAAGGCTTCTCGGAACACCGTCAGCATAGCCCACAGGAAGTGTCGCAATAATGCTATCCCGCTGTGCCGTGAACTGCCTGCCATAACCGACAGTTTCGCCGCTCGGAATGCTCCTTATCAGCGCTATCCTTGTTTTGAGCGACAGTACCGGGCGAAGCTCAAGCGGGTGCTTTTCGTCCGAGGACAAGCTGCTGCGGACTCCGTACAGCGCAATTCCTGCCCGGACATAATCGCATTTCAGCTCCGGGTAATTCAGCATCCCGTAGCTGCTCTGAACATGAACCTTTCCCGGATTTATTCCGTCGCTTTCCAGTATGCTTAGTGCGCTGTAAAACCGGCTTATCTGCTTCCGGGTGAAATCAACGTCCTCCGGCTTCAGCGAATCGCAGCAGCATAAATGGGTGAAGATACCGCATACGTTGAGGTGTTTCATCGAGTAAACTCTCTCGATATCCTGTATATTCTGTGCGTCTATTCCCAGACGGTGCATTCCGGTGTCCAGCTTGATGTGAGCGGACACCTTTATATTCTGGGCTTCCAGCAGTTCCGCATAGTTCAGGTCAATTATGGTCTGTATCAGCCGCCAGCGTTTCAGTTCCTTAGCACGATATGGTGAGGTGTAGCCGAGTATCAGTATCTTCCCGGTAATGCCATATTTCCGCAATGCGATACCCTCGTCAATAGTTGCAACGGCAAAAGCTGTCACTCCGACTCTTTCTAGAATTCCGGCGGTCTGCAATGCTCCGTGTCCGTATGCCTGCGCCTTAACCACCGCCATAAGCCGACAGCCCGGCGGCATTGCACTCTGGAGTACAGCGGCATTGTGCCGGAGATTATCCGAGTTGATTTCAAGCCACGCTCTGCCGGTTTTATCGGGAATGACAGGCGATTTGTGCAGCCTTTCATATACAGCGGCGGCGAAAACAGCGATAATCCCCGAACCAACGCATACCGCAATAAAATGAACCATGCTGTTTTCGATAAGAAGCTTCTCCGTGTGAAGCAGCCTTGCCGCCAACCTCACAGCAATTATTACCAGTGGGTGAATAATATAAACGATAAGCGATACCAGCCGCAACCTTGCCATTCTTCGCCCACGGAACGAGCATACTACCCCGAACAGGAAATACATACAAACCGGCAGGAACAGATACATACTGTCATGCCGCTGAACCTGCCAGAACCGCAGCAGCATTCCCTCCGCCAACAAAAACGCCGCCGAAGCCGCCAGACCTATCATATTAAGCCACAGAGAATGTGGCTTCTTTTCTGCGAGATAACCACCCAGCACCAAAAACAGCGGCGCAAAGAACAGCCCGTTTCTGGTGTATTCCATTATCTGAAACAATGCCTCATAAAACGGATTTCCTGCGAAAAAGCCATAGTAGCTGTCGCCGCCTATACCAATAAGGTACAGCGCCCCGGTCAGAATAAATGCGCCTCTAAAACCCAGACTTCGTTCTGCCGCCCATGCAACAGCCGCACCCAGCATTGCCGCCGGGAGATACCAAAGGTGGTAAAATGTTCCGTCAAATATCAGGTCTTGAATAAGTTTGGGCAAGACGTCGGGAGCGGCGAAATACCCATTGTAAATGTTTACCGGAATGTAAAGGAGTATTCCTGCGGCATAGATAATCGCCGTTCTTTTGAGGAATGTTCTGAGCCTGTCCGCATTTTCGGCGTATCTTGTAATCAAGAAAAATCCCGATGTCATGAAGAAAAACGGAACGGCTGTCCGTGCGATTATCCTTGTCAGAACAAAGTCCGCTGTTTCGCTGAATGAAAGTAGCGGTGAGGTGTGAATTGCCACCACCAGAAACGCAGCGACCACTCTGAAAACGTCAATTCCGGGGTAGGAGCTTTCGCTGTTTTCACGCATTTTTATACCCCCATAGAGTGACAACAAAGCCGTCCGTGTTATTGCCGGAAACCTGACAAACTGCGTTGTTGACCGATATTTCTGTTTCCGCCGGAGCATAGAATATCTCTGCTGCTATTCCTTTGTGACTGTAACGCAGCGAACATTCCTGTCGGAATGTTTTTATGTATTCCGTGTATTCCTCAAGGGTGAATTCCTTTTCGGCAATTATCATTGAGTGCGGAAAGCCCACATAACGGAAATGCCACGGTTCGTGGGCAATTCCGGTGATATTCTCCTTCCCGGCAGGGTAACGCTCGATAAATCCGAACTCCGGAGCGGCTTTGCGGAATTTCTCGCAGATACCGCTGTATGGGAAGTCCGGGCAAATAAAATCAATATTGTCAGTGTTCAGCGCAAGGTCTATCGCAAGCCCGGTCTGGTGTTCGCTGTGGTCGGGTAATGCAACATATTTCTGCGTGAAATCAGCGCCGTTTTCTTTCAGCGAATTCTCATAAATCGCTGTCTGCTCTGCTTTGGAGCGATAGCCGCTTACCGGGACTATCATGTTTCCTGCACCGATTTTATCAAGAATAAGCTGTAACTGCTCCACTGCACAGCGTTCCATAGTTATTTCGGCAAATCCCGTTACGGCAGGAGCAAGGTCAGTGGGAGTGCTCCGGAGCGGATATTCTGCATTCACAAGAATAAGGCTTCCTGTGTATATTTCGTTTCGTTTAAGAACAACGGTTTTCATTTCAGATATTCCCCGATAAGCCTGTCAAGCATATCCGCAAACGACAGACCTATTCCTTTCATCATGCTTGGAAAGCGGCTGTGTGCCGTAAAGCCGGGGATAGTGTTCACCTCGTTGAATACTATCCTTTTTTCGGGTGTGTAGAACATATCCACCCTAGCGAAGCCGGAGCAGCCAAGAGTGCGGTATATCAGCTTCGCCGTTTTCTGTATACATTCTTCCTCGGCTGGGGTTATCCTTGCCGGCATATAAATGCGGGAGGTTTTCAGCGTATATTTCTCGGTGTAATCAAAAAATCCACCGGACAGCTCTATTTCGTCAACTCTGCCCACAGTAAGATTGTCTGTTCCCATGACCGCACAACCCACCTCGAAGCCGTCAATATTCTCCTCAACAATGACCTCGTTGTCATGCTTAAATGCGGAAATCGCAGCCCTTTGCAGCTCATCTTCTGAATGTACCTTGCTGATACCAAAGGACGAACCGGAACGCACAGGTTTCACGAAAAGCGGAAAGTGAAATTTCGCCATGACATCATGTAAAGCCGCGTCCATGCTACTGCGGGTGAATGTCAGTGATTCCGGAACTGCTATCCCAGAGGCGGAAACAAGCCGGTGCGCCCTCGTTTTGTCCATGCACAGCGCAGAGGAAAGCACACTGCAGCCGACAACGGGAATTCCCGAAAGCTGAAAAAGCCCCTGCACCGAACCGTCCTCGCCGTTTTTTCCATGAAGCACCGGGAAAGCAATATCAACGCGGACATTCCGTATTTTTTCGTCGTGGAACTCAATAAATCCTCCTGCACCTCTGTTTGTCGGAAATACTGCCGGAAACAGATGTTCAATGTCTTCCCACCATGAATTATCGGCAATTCTTTCGTATTCCCCAGTGTAGTGGAACCACTTTCCCTCCCTCGTTATTCCTACCGGAATGACCTCGTATTTCTCTGCGCCGAGATTTTTCAGCACCGAATAAGCGGATTGCAGCGATACCTCATATTCTGTCGAACAGCCGCCGAAAATTACTGCTATTTTTGATTTTTTCATGTATTTTCCCTCTTTCCGGGCAGAAAAAACTGCCCCTGATACCTTTATTGTATCAGAAGCAGTAATGATATTTTTTTGCATTCTCTGTCGGAAATCATATTTTTTCCTATGGAATTTCTTACAATTTTCCTACAAAACCGGAATTGTTACTGTAAACTCTATCAGCTCGTTTTCGCTTTTTGCGGTAATGCTGCCGCCGTGAAGTTCGGTTATCTGCTTTGCTATTGCAAGCCCCAGACCTGCGCCGCCGCTGTTCGTGCCTCTCGAGGGGTCAAGCCGGAAGAACTGCTCGAACAGGCGTTCCAACTTTTCCGGCGGTATTGTATCGCCGTGATTTACAAACTGCACCACCGTGGAGGTGTCGTACTGCTCGGCGGTAATGCTTATCTCGCTGCCCTCAAAGCTGTAAAACACCGCATTCCGCAGCAGATTATCAAACACACGCTGGAATTTGTTCACATCGCATTTCAGCATAATGTCCGGCGCGGCGGTGAGAGTGCAGTGAAGCTGCTTTTCGTTCAGCATAGGCTGGAACTCAAACACAAGCTGTTCCAGCATACGGGTGAGATTTATGCGACTGAACTGAAGCTCGATATTCGACAGATTGAACCGGGTTATCTCGAAAAACTCGTTGATAAGCTCCTCCAGACGCTCCGCCTTGTCAAGTGATATGGAAAGGTACTTTTCCCGAAGCTGTGGGGATATTTCCTGCTCGTCCCGCAATAGGGTGAGATACCCGATGACCGAGGTAAGCGGTGTTTTCAGGTCATGGGCGAGGTACACGATAAGGTCGTTTTTGCGCTGCTCGTTTTCTTTAGCGACCTGCGCGTTATGGAGCGAGGTTTCACGGGCACGGTTAAGCTCGTCCTGTACGCTTTTGAGCTTGTCCGACAGGATTATCTGTTCATCTGTAGGATTTGCAAGGCTTTCAGACGCGGAAATTACCTCGTCAAGATACCGCAGCGGGCGGCTCATGAAGAAATAGGTGATTATTCCCCAGCCGGCAATAAACGGAACGGCGAGGAAGAATACCAAAAATCTCTGCACGAATTTAAGAAACTGGTACACCGGGTCATCATACTGCCAGTAGAACTGCTTTACAAACCAGTAAGCTGCCCAGTAAGCTGCGGCGAAAAGCGCGAAAAACGCCACAGTAAATATCACCAGCGCCAGAATGTACTGAACAAAGATACCGCGGGTCAGCTTAGTTCTTCTGCTTGATTTATTCAATTGTATAGCCTACCCCCCACACGGTTTTTATGAATTTCGGGCTGCGAGCCGGCTCGTGCAGTTTTTCCCGGAGCCTGCCGATATGCGCCATTACGGTGTTGTTGCTGTTGAGGTATTTTTCGCCCCAGACCGCTTCAAACAGTTCCTCCGATGGAACAACTCTGCCCTGATTATCGCACAGATACCACAGCACTGAAAATTCCAGCGGAGTAAGAGTGACTTCTTTTCCGTAGAGAGTGCATTTGTGGCTGTCGCGGTTTATGTACAGTCCACGGATATCGTACTCGTTTTTCTGCTCCTGCGGCAAGGGGTTGTTGTAATTCCGGCAGCGACGAAGCTGGGTCTTTACCCTTGCGACCACCTCCAGCGGATTGAACGGCTTGGTTATATAATCGTCTGCGCCAATGGTGAGGCCCATTATCTTGTCGCCGGATTCTACCTTTGCTGTCAGCATTATCACAGGATAAAAGTGTTTTTCCCGTATCTTCCGGCAGATGTGAAAGCCGTCAATATCCGGCAGCATGACGTCCAGAATCGCAAGGTCGGGTTCGCTGGTTTCAAGGTATTTCAGAGCGTCCGTGCCGTTGTAGAATTTCCGGACGGTGTAGCCATCGTTTGTGAGGTAGACCTCAATAAGGTCGGCGATCTCTTTTTCATCGTCTACTACGAGTATTGTTCCGTTCATTTTGTCACTTCCAGCAATTGATTATAGTTTATTCATGGTATCATCGGCTTTATCAAATCCTATAGTAATGCCACAGTTGTTCACCTTATTCTTCCGTTTGAGTTTTTGTTTTTATGTGATAGCTTATGCCACGCTCCTCGCAGAAGGTAATGACTTCCTCTGCACATTCATTGTAAAAATGCTTATTCTCCTTATATTCAGTGACCGTCTTGCTGTAGTTTGTCCTACCAAAAATAATCTTATTAACAAAGCTGACTGCCTCAAGAATCTCTCCAAGGCTTTGATTTATCAAATTCGGTGTAGGATAAGGCTCAATGCTTACCCATGTCTTACGGCCCGCTTCGTGAAGGGATTTTAGTGCGGCGAGCCTGTCAGCATATGATGCTGCCCCGGGTTCTGTCTTTTTACGATAATCCTCATCGAGAGAAATCAGCGTAATTCCGTATTCGTTCTCACTATATAAGTCCTTCAGCTCAATCGGCAGCAATCCTTTTGTGAGAATGCAGCATTTTATATGATCCTCATTTAATCTTCGTATAGCTGCAATGCTCATATCTTGAATCTCGGGGTATCCATACATGAATGGGTCAGTGGTAAAGCAAAGCTGAACAGACTGTATCTTATCTTTCAACCTAGGGATTTCTTTCTCTAGCAGTTCAAGAGTATTGGACACAAGAAACGGGCTGCGCCACTCTTCGTATGTCTTGACCTGACCGAATCGCTTTTTAAGCAAAAAGGCATAGCACGGATATTTGCAGCCGTGCGAACAGCCGAGCACATGATTCATCGTATAGTCTCCGTACTCAACACCAGTCTGGTAGAGCATACTCTTTCTTTCTATGTATCCTGCCACCTTCATCATTTCACCCACTTTACTGATACAGTATGACCATGACCCTCTGCCATAAAGTTCGTGGGTCGTTGAGTCTTTTCAGAAAAAGCCGGATTTCTCTTTACCGCAAGACGCCCCTCTTTTTCTAATGCCTTGAGTACATTTGCAATATCTCCAGACTTGCATATTGCACCGTAGTTCACATAGAACATTGCCTCTGCCTCGGTAAGTGGAGTCCATGTGCCGTACTGTGTAAAGTGATCAATAACTCGTTCTCTTAATGTAGATTCATCTATAGACTGGTTATTGAAATCGTCTTGGAAAAGAGACAACTGCCCACCGATTTGAATATCTTTCAATAGTTCCTAGCGATTACATATATTATTGGCCATCAAAACACATCCACTGGGATGATTTGTCGCATGAATCATTCTGTACTTCGGATGCTGATTCTGATGAATACGAATCGGCATATTCAAAACATATGTATAGCTTTGACTCAACCGCAGGCAGTATTGCTCAGAGAAGTTTTCTTCAGCTTCGTAGCCGTTAATCTTGTCACTCAAGTATTGTTCTATAATTGATTTCCAGTAATCTCCACCAGCAATTTGATTTAATGCTTCTACGGAATTATCTGATGTATCCAGCTTGGTAGTATCATATTCAACAAGATCATCAAAAAAATTATCATCGTCCATTTTGAACTGTTGTCCCATAACTCGACAGCCCTCACGGATAAAACCGAAAGAGTTCATGTTAAGCAGCAATTCAATAGTATTAAATTGTCCATTAGCAAATTCATCAAACTTTGAACAATTCAGAGCCTTGATTCCATACGGGTCAATGTATAAAAATACATTGCAGCCACCTTTATTTTTTAGAAGTTCACCAATCTTATCTTCGTATGCGCCGGATACGATTTTAACTCCCGGATAATCTTTTAAATTCACTCTAAGGTCGTCCGCATAGTTCAAATCTATAAAAGCAGCAGCAATCTGTAAATGTCCACTCATTTTTGATGATATCAGCCCTTGCTGTATAATATCAAGTGCAATGAGAGGTGAACCTTGCTTACCGTCATCAAATTTTCCTTTTCCAGCAAAGCAATCCACATAAACTAACGGCTTACGAGTATGCAAAATTTTAGCAACATACGGCTTCAAGTAACATCCCAATAACTGGTCTTTTACTTCAGACCAAGGTTTCTTTTCTACGAAAAAGTCATCGTTCTTCTTTGACACGCTTGCTCACCTTTCTCTGTTGGTTTCCTAAAATGGAAAGTCATCTCTATCAACAACAGCTGGTTCATCACCTGCGTTCGTTGTAACTCCGGTCTTCAGCAACATATTAAAATATATCTTGCGAGAAAAACTTCTTATAAATATCCATAATAATTATACCACAATCCTATGTTTTTTTCAATAGCATTTTAGGATTTTTATGTTGCTGTTTATCTTGTCACTATTGGCAGATAATCGACAGCCTTTTGTAGAGTTTACCTCGCCATCCCAGACACCAAACCGACTGCATCGTTCAGAGTTTATGGTTTCTAACTACCCGCTTGATTTTGTAGTCATAGGGAATTTACTCGCCCAATACACACCTCTATGCCAAGTAGCCCTCAACGATTTACCTCGCCAATACCCCCGCTTGTCACCTGTTTCGTTCATGCTATTTTTTCGGCTTCAATCGATAAGGCTATACTCAATAGCCATATTGTTACGCACAGCTTCACAATAGGGCATTGAGTCAGGGGTAAAGTCTGTCGGTCAACCCCTCTGTCACCTTCGGTGACACCTCCCCCACCGGGGGAGACCACCCCTGAAACCCCTTTTCGCTTGACCCCACTGTCAGCAACTTAAACTCCGAAACTCCAAAATGGAGTTTCGGAGCGTTGGGAAGATAAAATCTTCCGCACCCTTTTTTAAGAGGAACACAGGCAAGGTAAAATTTTTTGCTGTTAAAATTTACCTGTGGCAGAGTAGGGAGATAAAATTCCCGACCTCAAACTTTTACCTCTGTTTCTCTCAAGGGTAAATCCAACCAAGCAATAGATTTATCCCTATGTGTCCTGCCCTATAAATGTGAAACCCTCCCGCTGTTCAGCCCGAACGCAGGAGGGTTAAATTATTCTTTTCAGCTTTGGAGTGATTGCTACATCAGCTCGTTATCTCGCCTATACGCTTCGGCACTCGACTTAACGAGTTCAGTAACTTGATTGAGAAGAAGCTGCTTGTAAGCCTCCGCAAGTATCTCCTTGCGCCTGTCGTCGCCCAAGTCGTTAAACTCGTCCCACACACTTGCCTTGTCCGAACACCTTCCAAAGTAAAGGAACAACGCACCGAGAATACTGCTCGCAGTTTCCTCTCCGTTCTGCTTTTCGTAGCTGTAAAAGTCATAGTCCTTGGTCAACTCATCAAACAGGTGATTGATAATCGACAGCTTTTCGTAGTCCTTATCCTTGACAAGCTGCGCCAAATACTCTGCGGCATTGTCGGACAACCCCATAAACTCGCACACGGTTTTCATCTTTCCCTTTTGGGCAGTTGTGTTCGTTCTTCCGATAAGGTAGTCTGCGTTCACGTTCAGCGTGTCGGCTATTCGGGCGAGTATCTCAATGTCAGACATACGCTTATCGTTCTCGTAGTAGCCGAGGGTGCTTTTTGAAATGCCCACCATATCGGCAAACTGCTCAATCGTGTAGCCGTTTGCTTTCCGTAGCTCTTTAAGCCGCTTGCCAAATACCTCAACACAGGTGTTTTTGCTCTCCATAGTGATAAAAATCCTCCTACAAAACTGTGAAAAAGACTATATTTGTGGAATTGAGAGAAATATGCCACAAAAGCCTTGACGAGCCTTGAGGCAAGTGCTATAATCAATAACATCACCACAACAATCGTCTTTATCATTAGAATACCACGATAATGATGATTTGTCAAGTGGGATTTCAAAATAATACTCACAACAGGAGGACGATATTATGATTAAGCACAACACCGACATTCGCACAAAGGCAAGGGAGAACGGGGTTTATCTCTACGAGATTGCCGAGAAATTGAATGTTTCAGAACCGACCTTCAACCGTTGGCTTCGAAAGGAGCTGTCCGAGGAATTGAAACAGAAAGCACTCGACGCTATCGAGCGGATAAGAGAGGAACACGAAGCGGAACAGCGGAGCGAAGAAAATCCCTTGCAAGGCTGAAAGAAAAATTTTCTTTTCAGTTCTGCCGTTATTCAAGCGTTCGCTAAAATTTTTGAATGAGCTGTTTCAGCGAGTTGCAAATTACAGTGACGATTGCGGCAGTGATGAGGGGTTTTAGGGGAATAATCCCCTAACGCACTCCTATTTTGTTAATCTCTGATTGACAAAACAGGTAATGCGTTATACCTATTCTGCGGCAGATTACAAATGTGTCAGAAACAACGGAAAACCATCAAAAACAAACTTTAATAGAAAGGACGAAAACCGCTATGATTAACAAAAGAAATGACAAATGGACGGGGAGAAAATTCAAGGTTACGGTACACTTGCCCGATGTAGTGTCGGAGAGCGTCAGGCAGTCGAAAATTGACCGCTTGTATGATATTCTGAAAGCTGCCAATGCGAAAAACCGCAGTCCCGAAAATACAGGTAATGATGATGAAAATGACAGCAAATAACGAAAAACTGCTTGAAAAAAATCGCTGATTATGATATACTATCTGTGGATTGGCTCGTAATCGGCTTGACTTACAACAGGAGGTTAGATTATGAGCAAAACTACGGCAATATACGTTCGTCGCTCTGTAAGCGATGCGGACAAGGGCAACAATTCGCTCTCGATAGCAGCACAGCGTGAGGAATGTATCAGATTTTTAGGCGAGGGGGCTGATTTCAGAATATACTGTGATGACGGAAAATCGGGCAAGGACATAGAACATCGCCCTGCTTTTCAAGAGATGATGACGGACGCACGAAACGGCGAAATATCACGAATTATCGTGAAGAAATACGACAGATTTTCCCGTAATATGCGTGAATATCTCAACATCACAGACACGCTCGACAAGCTGGGAGTAAGCGTTATTTCCCTTTCAGAGCCGTTCAACACCGAAACAAAAGAGGGGCGAATGATGAGAAATAACCTACTCAATTTTGCGGAGTTTGAGCGTGAAACAATAGCGGCGAGAGTTGCGGACGCATACAACACAAAGGCTCGTGAAACAGGCTTTTATCAGGGCGGCAAGGTTTATTACGGCTATGTTCCCGAACGGCGCACAATAAACGGCAAAACAGGCTCGGTGCTTGTTCCGGGCGACAGGTCGCACGTTATTACAAAGGCGTTTGAGATTTACAAAGAGCCGACAACATCTCTGAAAGATGTCTTGTCGTATTTTCAGCAGAACGGCATTGACATCTCGGTTGAAAGCAAAAACGGCAGGTCAAATATGGACAGGTCGCATATTTCACGGTTGCTTGAAAGTCCGCTTTATGTTCGTGCAGACGCAGAGGTTTATCGCTATTTTTCGTCAATGGGCGTAGAAATGCTTGATGATATTGAGGCTTATGACGGAGTACACGGCTTGTTTTTGCACGGAAAACATCATTTGGGTGCGCCTGTTTATGTCAAGATAGGCTATCACGAGGGACTTGTGGACTCACAAACGTGGCTCGCTGTGCAGGATAAAAAGGCGCATAACAAAAGAATACCGAACAACAGCAGCGCACTCCATTCGTGGCTTGTGGGACTGCTTAAATGCTCACATTGTGGGTACTCGATTTCCGTTGCATATAATTGGAACAAGGCTCATACAAAGCAATGGAGATATTTTTTTGACACGGGATTTTATAGGGCAGACAGCTGTGTTAAGAGAACATTGAAACTGCGCCCCGATGAGGTTGAACAGGCGGTATTTGAGGCAATGAACGAGCGCATAAAGTCGCTTGAAATAGCCAAGAAAAAGCGTTCAAAGCCCGATACTGAAACAAGCAGAATTAACACCGAACTCGCCCGAATTGACGAGGAAATCCGCAAGCTGATGGACAAACTTGCGAACGCAGATACGGTGCTTTTCGACTACATACAGGAGCGCATAAATGCCCTTCACAAGCAGAAATCCGAGCTTGAACAGAAGCGTCAGAAACAGCAGCGAAAGCACAGAGAAATCGACACAAAACCGCTGTCCGAGCCACTGAAACGGTGGTCGGAATTGTCGGTTCACGAAAAGCACGAGATTGCTTTAACGATGATTGAGGTTGTGACGATTTCCGATGAAACAGGCATTGATATTAAGTTTAGTATTTGAGTGTTGGTAAGGTGTTGCGGCGGGCGTTCCAGTGGCGAAAACCACACCGCCGCCGTTATGAAGCTCCTGCAAATAGCGGCACTTCATTTCCATATCGAACGCTTTCTGTGAATTTGCATTTGCGTTCACGCCGGCGACATTGTTCATCTTGGAGAAAACGGCGAGGTTCTTGTAGTTATGCGCTTCGTCCACAAAAAGAAAATCACATCCGAGTTCTTCGAATGTGATAAAATCGTCTTTCTTGAATGCGGCGCGCATTTTCTCGATTTTCTTCTCGATCTGCTTGCGCTGGCGCTCCAGAGCCTTGACCGTGAAGCGCTCGCCCTTATCGGCTTTCGCCGCCTGTATCGCACTGGAGATTTCGGTCAGCTTCTCATCATACATCGCCTCCTGACGTTCAAGGGACAGCGGCATTTTCTCAAACTGTGATTGTGGAATCACTATCGCATCGAAATTCCCGACGGATATCTTTGAAAGAAAACGCCGCCGCTGTGATTTTTCCATATCTTTCGACGTGGCTACAAGTATTTTTGCTTCCGGGAAGAACCGCTGTAATTCTTCGCCGAACTGCGCCACGACTGCATTCGGCACGACATACATCGGCTTGGTGCAGGCTCCTATGGACTTGAGGTACATTCCCGCCGCGCCCATTGCCGCCGTCTTTCCTGCGCCGACTTCGTGCGCCATCATGCAGGTTCCGGTGGCGGCAATTCGCGCGATAACGTTTTTCTGGTGAGGGCGCAGGGTAAGGTTCGGATTCATGCCGGGAATCGTGATATAATCGCCGTTGTAAGTCCTCGGATTGATGTTGTTGAACAGTGCATTGAAGCGGTCCTCAATGATTTGAATTCGGTCTTTATCCGCCATTACCCAGTCGTGGAACGCCTGCTCGATTTTGTACTGGCATTCACGCGCCAGAATGGTTTCCTTTGCGTTGAATACCCTTTCCGTTCTGCCGTCCGGAAGCTCCCGGTAATCATTCACGACTGCGCGTTTCTGGTTCAGAAGAAGCTCCGTCAGCTCGTATGCGTTCAGCCGTTTTGTGCCGTAGGTTTCAGTGGAAAGCACGTCCGACATTCCGCTTGAATTGGTCACTTTCCACTGGTTCATCTCCGGCGAATAATTAACGGTTATCTCCTTTGAATAGCCGCGCATATTCGGGCGGTGCCTCTGCCACTCCGGCGTCTGGAATGTTTCGTACACGAAGTCCTGGAACATCTCCGGCTTGATGTAGATAGTTCCCACGCGGAAACCGATATCTTCGATCCCTATTCTCGGCGGCTGATTGTCCAGAAGCGCGGCAGCGTTGCGCTCATAATCCGGGTCGGTTTTGGCGGCTTCCTGAGCCAGAGCCAGCTTGGTGCGGACGTGTCCGGAAAGGTATTCCTCTGCGGTTTCCCAGCCGGAATATCTGCCGCCGGTGTTCTTCGCCGGATTGCAGTAGATATGCTCGCCAAGCTCCGAAATTACCGCGTCCTTGTCCTTTCCGCAGAGCTGAGAAATGTAATCCAGGTCTACCGTCTGCTTCAGGTTTATCGAGAGGTGTAGCGCTTCGAGGGCGGTGTCAACGTGCGCCGGAACGCGGTCAACGTTTATCGTCCGCTGAGTGAAGATATCCGCTTTGGAAAACCGCTGTTTCCCGTCCGGGAGTTCCTCGACATTTTCAATCGAGGTCAGCCGCGGCGCGCGGATATCGTCTGCAAATGCGCTGATATTTGTGCGGCTGTTGAGGTGTCCGTATTTCTTTACAAAGCCGTCGTATGCGTTATTCAGGCGGCTTTGCAGCATTTTCAGCTCATCGTCGGAACACCCTTTCTTCTGCGTGGCGGTCACTTCGTTAAGTCGGTCGAGTATGCCGCACATGGCTTTTATGCGCGGCTCGGAACTGCCCGTAAACGGCACTGCACTGCGGTTTTCCGCATAGTACAGCGAACCTCCGCGGACATAATATGTGTACGGAGTCACGCCGTCTGGGATATCTCCGTATTCTTCTTTCGGTAATTCATCGTCTATGGTTGGCTCGGCGGAGAAATGTCCGTCAAGTCTGCTAATGGCTTCGGAAAGCCGTTCGTCGGTGTTTCCGTCGGACTTTATCGTGCGCGTATTTCCGAATCTTCCGGACACGATTTCCGAAGTTCCAAGAACCATTTCGGGGTTCTGTCGGAAGTACCTGTTTTCCTGAAATACGCTTGCTTCGCCGTAAACTCGCTCGGAACGCACCCAGTCCAGATTTCGGTCATTTTCATGCTCAAATTCGAGTTTCTGAAAGAAAAGAACGTCCGTGACTGTCTGGGTTCCGGCTGTGCGGAATGCGTCCTCCGGAAGCCTTACACCGCCGAGGAAATCCGCCTTTCCGGACAGCTCACGGCGGAACGAATCATCGTACTTATCCATAGTTCCGGCGGAGGTGATAAGCGCCATTATTCCACCGGGCTTCAGCTTGTCGATGGATTTCGCGAAGAAATAATCGTGAATAAGGTATTCGTCATATTCCGGGTCATAGGGCTTGAAATCCCCGAACGGCACGTTTCCGATAATCACATCAAATGTGCTGTTTTCAAACTTTGTACGCTCAAATCCACGGTTCTGTATTTTCGCTTCGGGGTAGAGTTCCTTTGCGATACGCGCGGTCAGGCTGTCGAGTTCAACGCCGTATAAACGGCTGTTCTCCGCCATTTCCGCCGGAAGATTCCCGAAGAAATTACCCGTTCCCATTGCCGGGTCGAGTATCTCGCCGCCGGTAAATCCCATGTTTTCAAGCGCCGTGTAAATGCTATTTATGATATACGGCTCGGTGTAAAATGCGGTGAGCGTGCTTTCACGGGCGGCGGAATATTCCTTGTCCGTGAGCAGGTCTTTCAGCTCTGCGTATTCGCGGCTCCAGTTTTCTTTAGTGCTGTCGAATGCATCTGCAATGCCGCCCCAGCCGCTGTAATGAGCAAGTATGTCCTGCTCCTCGGCGGTCGCATGGCGGTGTTCTGATTCGATTTGTTTCAGCGTTTTTATGGCTGTTACATTGGCGGTGTATTTTGCTTTCGGACCGGTGGGGTATGCGAAATTTTCGGGGAAGCGGTAGTTTTCCGGCGGTGGCGGTTTCTGGGTTATATGAGCGCGGTCTGTTGTTTCGATTTCGGGTGCGGCTGTTTCATCGGGTGCTGCAACAGGATGTTGCTGCTGTCGAAGCCCAAGCGCGGCATGGACGCCGCGCAACTCAGCTTCGACTGCGACATCGTGTCGCACCTCAAGCCCTTTTTCCTCATCAGAAAGGGAAATCAAATCATCAAAGGATAGGAACTTGAGCGCAAGCTCGTTCATCTCGTCCAGGGAATTATACTGCTCCTCACGGGCAATATTGCCGCCGTATTCGGTCGTTATGCGGTACTGGACTAGGTCGGCGTAAACGCTGATTACCGCGTCGTTTTCCTCGTCAGTGGTGTATGCCAGGTCAACGTGCGACGGATCCTCGATTTCAGCCGCACTGCCGAATTCCAGCTCGAAATAATCCTTGATATACGCGGCGGCACGGTTCAGAGATTCGTCCGGAAGCTCGTCCACCGGCGGTTCTTCCATCGTGAACTCATTATCGCCGAAAAGAGTAAACTGCTCGGCAGGCTGTTCCAGCGCGATAATTTCGGTTGGATTGTTGTAACTCAGCCTGCTGTGCTGTTCCTGATTATATAAATACCCGAAAACCTCCGATGTGATTTTGTCAACAGAATCGGACGTCAGCGGTTCGCCAGAAGCGAAGAATTTTGTGATTTCCTCCTCCGGAAACCCAAGCGCCGGATTGTGCCCGGTGTGCGCGGAAATCTCATTTATCAGCTCGGAAACAGAATCCCGGCACATTGCACGGAACTGACCGTATCCGGAATCGACGGGGAGATTTTTACCTGCTTCCGCGGCTTCATTCCAGTCGTTGAACTTCCACGGAATATCTATCGAACTGCGGTCGATTTTCTGGTATGATTCCTTGACGTGCGGCTTTGTGCGGACGCATTCCGCCGCATAAACAGCGAACATATCGGCGTTCAGCCTGATCGGATGATCCAGACCGCAGGCGGCGGTTTCTCTGCGAATGTAGTCCAGACGGTCATTGTACAGACAGTGCGGATATTCGTAGTGAATTGCGAACCGCTGAGCGTCAAAAAGCGTCATTCGGCGGCGCGTTTCTATGTCTGATTCGGTGATGTACTTCCCGCTGTTCACCGCACTGCGGACGGCTTCGGCGACTTTCTTCCAGTTGAACCGAATGACCTGCCTATTGCTGAGAACCAGCTCGATTCCTTTTCCGTCGTGGTTGCTGAAGCTTACCGGGTCGTCATTCCGGGAACTGCCGCCGATCCCGTATTCATTTTTCAGAAATTTCGCAAGCTCGTCTTTGCTGGGGGAGTTCTCGGAAACGTACTCGCTTATGCGGAATTTTCCGTTGGAAAAGCCGCTTCCGTGGATAATTTCGTCTTCAAGGAGCTTCTGCGCATAATCGCTGTCCGGGCTTATTTCCTCCGGAATATCCGTAAAAACAGAAATAGTATCTGATTCGTCGTCAGATACCATTTCGTCTAGTTCTTCGTCATCAGGCTCATCGAGATTTTCTGAATCTCCGTCAGATTCGCCCGGCTCCGTACTTCCGCCGCCAGCCAAGATACGCTCGTCCGCAGGGATTCCCACGCGGCTTCCTGCGCCGCCATGTCTATCTCCGTCCGCTGGCTCACGCTCTCGGAGTAATCCCGGCTGAGGGAGGTTTTCGCCAGCAGGGAGCGCGCCGTGCTGTTCCGGGCTTTCTCCGCTTTCTTCCCGATTTCCTTCCATATCCGGAGGTACAGCCCGCTGATGTTCACCATGTCCAGCGCTGTCGGGTCGAGCTCGTTCATCAGGTCCACCGCTTTGCGCTCCAGCGGAGTCATCTGCGCCCTGCCATAATTCGTGAATTTCGGGTGGAACAGTCCGTTCTGATCTTCCTCGAACGGGATATCGTAGATGTCTTCCGCATATTCCAGCTTCATAACGCTCATATTCTTTCCTCCTTATGATTCCGTCTATCTCGCGCAGTACAGCTTGTGCGAGAGCCGTTGCGGCGTTTCCAATTTCGACGACCGAAAGGTCGGAATTTATCTTAGCTACGTCCGAAAAATCGCTGTCGCTTGGAATGCCGCACCTTGTCATGCAAATAAACTCTGCGCTTGCCCGAATGAACGCCGCCGTTCTGGGGTCATTCGAGATGGCATTATTTAATTTGATATTATAATTATATACTATATCTATATTTTTGTCAAGGCTTTTCTGCAAATAATCTTCAAAAGAAACAGCGTTTTCTGCGTTCTCAGAATTGAATTTACCGACGATCCCGTCAGCCATTCGCTCGGAGAGCTTCCACTTGGAATTGTACGCCTTTCCGTAGGTCTGGCGCACATCGAAAAGGTACATGAGCTGTGTATCCGTGCGGCTTCTGAATACCGCTGTGGAATGCTCGCCGCGCCTTATGTACCGTCCGATATTGTTCCACTGGTCGATGGTTCCGCACATTTCCGCTTTCGGGTTCTGGAGCGTAAGGAGCATTGCCTCGCAGAAATTGAGCCTCCAGAAGCTGGAGGTCATTCTGAGCGTCTGCTCCCATACCTCCGGACTGCGGAGCTGGGGAAGCCGGTGGTCGTATATCTGGGCGATTTCGTTGAATCTGCTCATGGGTACCTCCGTATAATGAAAAATGGAGCAATCTATTGACTGCTCCATGGGTGTTATTTAATTGTGGCTTACAAATTAGTGTATCTGCCCGATAAATGGGAATTTGGCGGGTACGCCCGCCAGCGATTCCGCTTTTTGTTGCGTGGATATTCGGCGAAGGTATTACAACGGCAGGATAAAAATGTGCCAGATAAATGGGAATTGTTTATAATGAAGTTAAAATTAATAATCTATTAGAGCTGTTTGATAACTGTCAAAATGAAAGTATTTAATGCAAGATTCAGTCTATTTTGTTTTCCGCATTATAAAGAAGTTAGTTGGTGATTTGCGTTAGTCTTTGTCAACTTTATCTTCAACAAGTTTCCCTAGCTCGTCTTTCCAATTGTCGCTCATCATTGCGTTTGCATAAGGAGTAAAGTTCGGGTCTTCATTATGTTCAACGGTATGCTTTATAACCAATTGCTGAATAAACGACCAAATCAACACAACAAGTATTATCCCTAAGGCAAAATAAAAACACGGGTTTATCCATATTCCTACGATGCCTAATACCACAGCAGCCAAAATTAGTATGAATTTCCTCACGATATTTAATAAAAAACCGACCCAAAACAATTGTTGATTATATTTTTTCATTATTTCACCTCGTCATATTCCGATTTGTAGGGCTGACAAAATACCCTATATATATATATATATATATATAAGTATACCACACACTAAAAGAAAAATCAACCATCAATTTCAGAATCCCTAATCCCAGAAAAGTACGTTCTGACCGCCGCCGAAACGACCTCCGAAATCTCCTCCGCAGTTTTACCGTCGAGGTACTCCGAAATCAGTTTAGCTGGAACAGCCACCATGACCGGAGGTTTCGGCTTTAGTATTTCCAGGATAACCTCATCGGTAAGCGCACCAGCGCCGGAAAGCTCACGGATATTCCCGGAGGTGAGCTTCATTTCAGGGTGCTGTTTCAGAACATCAAGCAGGACTGCACGATCCTTAATTCCGCACAGAATTTCGGCGTCAGGGATACTGATGTTGTATAATAAAACTTGACACCCCACGCTCAAAAGAAGATACTAAAATCAGGAGGGTGAAGGACATGTCAGAAGCAAAGAAATACGACAGGAGCTACAAGGAG